>Ga0065711_1031464_pt1 | contig 29589 bp, 13 predicted proteins | sample Hoacrofraction12_FD_59098 | JGI IMG/M metagenome (GOLD analysis project Ga0065711, IMG submission 59098) | Hoatzin crop microbial communities from Cojedes, Venezuela - Epithelial fraction 12 v2 (version 2) | ecosystem: Host-associated > Birds > Digestive system > Esophagus > Crop | place... | reverse complement strand
TTGTATGGAGATGTAAGACTCTCTGCTTCAGTTAATTTAGACAATAGATAGGCACTATCAGTTTTTTAAATGCACAGCAACTATTAGGTAATGCCACTTCTATTAAAATCCCTTTTAACCCCTTCCTTCATCCCCTCATGGCCATCCTGTTTTTCCCATCTCCACAGGACGATATGGAAGTTGCTTTCTTGACTGCCCTTAACTCACGATTTAGAGGAGGTAGCACTTGGCTGTGCAATTCCACCAAAGCAGGGCTGCGAGGACAGCCCTGTGATTTGCCCCACTCATCAGTCTACCCTCGGGAGGCTTCAGCACATTCCCATTCCCTCCTCTGTTGTTTCCCCCTCAATTCCCAGCCCCATCCCCATGGATGGACCACCGCACCACAGCCATTTTTCTTCCAGCTGAAACTTGGCACATCTTCAGAGTGACAACGTCTCTCTCCTATCAGCCTAACAAACACAGGGCAGACAGTTTTCCAGAACCCGGGGAGCCAGGTGACCAGAGATAGGTAGCAGTTAAGTGACTGAGATATGGCATGATTTAAATACTTTATTCTCTCATTGTTCGTCCCTGCTACAGTCTCGTGAAATTTCCTGCTTGGAAGTCCTGGTGGACAATAGGCAGATGAAGAAAGAACCTTCAGGTTAGACCTTAAAATAGAAACAAAAAATCTTATTTTACAGTAAACTGAAAATCTCTCATTTTTTTTGTCATTTTCTTATCAGGTAATTTTCCTACTTTGTTCTTACAATTAGAGCACAGGAGGTGGATGGTTAGAAATATCTACAGGATCATAGATCCAACAATTAGAGTGTATCTATGCTAACTGACTATAAAAAATGGACTGTATAATTGAATTGAATGATTAGAATGATGACAAATCTTGTTAATGCTCTAAAATGGAAGTAAATACATATTTCTATCTCAATAATTTACTTTTTTCCCAATTTGCCTGTATATCGGAGTTTGTAAAACAGCTACTTCTGTTTTATAAGCTCTTTTTTTTCTTCTTCTTCCTGTAATGTTCCCTGGTTGGATAAATAGAGTCTGGAAGCTTTTAAGCATTGTTGAATGTTTTGTATATTAAAATGAGAACTTCTGAATGACCATTTAATGTTCTATTGCTGAGATCATTATCATTAACTTACATGCTTTTAATCTTTTCTTTTTAGAAAAAGACTTCTTATTTTCAGTGAAAGGATCCTATGAAAAGAGCCAGACCCTGTCGCTGGGGTCTTCCCAGCGACTTGTGGAGCCCCTGGCTTTCCATTACACGAAGTACAGCCTGTCAGAGCTGCACATGGCTCTAGCAGAGAAGCAGCCTAACTTCTGCCCAGTATGTGATCCTTAGCTTAAGCACAGTAGACTCTTGGTTTTCCATACTTGATTGAGGCAAAGAGAAAGAATTTGTATTTTTAATTAAAAGCCATCTTTCATGTACTGCTCTGGAAGAGCATTGTAACCCCTAAGATGCCTAAATATTAGCTGCCAGCTTGGAAACTGCTGGACGGTGACTACATTTGAAAAAATAAGTTGATGACAGTGGTTTTTTGTGGTGTATACATTGAATATTTTTCTACGTTTATAATTTATTTTTCAGTCTACCTCAGGTGAAGAGAAAAAAGATTGCCATGCATCCCTCACTATTCCTCTGGACTCACTTCCCTTCAAGGAGAAAGTAGCAGTAGCAAAGGTGATTGATGCTAACTTTTTAGAATAAATGTGAAGCTGTGGACCAAAGATCAATAGGCATCAGTTAACTAGATGAGTGTGAAGTAGGGGTTTAGGTATCTAACTGCTAGCGCCCTTACATTCCTAGCAGAGAGGGTTATGGACCAAACCACATAGCCAAACACTTGAGAGAGGTGTTCCTGTGACCAGCTGGGGGACTAACGCAGGTCAGAGCAAATGCAAACAATGAGGCAAGACAGGGCATACTGGCAGAGCTGGTGCTCGTTTTACTGTATACTGCTCTGTTTATCTTTCGTTTAAAACAGTTTAAAGAAAATAAAGTGGAGTTGGAGAAGTTTTAATAATGGGATGGATTTTCTGATTGTTATGGCTTTGTGGCTCCAACATGGCTCTCAGAAAAAGTGAAGGGCTTCAAAGCTGACTGAAAGGAAAGGACATAAAATAATCTCCAGTGCTTATACTGTGGGGTTTTTTTTTCTAGGATGAAACAATAAATTTACATGTGAAGTCAAATGACTGGTAAGAAATTCTGTCTTTGGGTTTTGTGGCTGTGTAAAAAAGAAGGTGCCCAGATTTTTTGCCTTCTTACCTTTTCTGTAACTAAGGGATAAAGTATTTAGTCAATGATTATATTTACTCCTATTTACCATGTTAGTTACCCACGTCCAGAAGGTGAATGTTGTTAACTGTGCTGGGTAAAGCTTCCTGTTATGCTATGATGCAGGAGTTCAGTTTGGAAGGGGAGAATAATCTCTTCTGGCTGCAAAATCTATGGAGCTATGAGTTTAGAAAAATATGTGTTTGTACCTCACTTTCCTTACTTGTAAAGAACCTGGAGTATTTGTATTTATAAAACTTGGACGTCTTCAGGCAACAAATCCTAAATATTCCACTGTTTATAGTATCTGTATATGTATTGCAGTATTTATGTTAGACATTTCTTGAAAATCAGCATAGCAATAAACAATATTTCTGGGTTTTTTTTACAGGAAGATTTTACAACTTTTAAACTTTCTCAGCCTTTTCTCTGCTTTGTGGTGATGTGCTTTTGTGGGGCTGCAGTTGCAGCTTTTCTAAGCCCAATAGTAGAGTTTGAAACTTGCAAAGCTTGGGTCTAGACATTAATTGTATGTGACTATGCACATCGTATTTAACCCTGGACTTTGTTTGAGGTCAAGAAACTTAGGTGTTCGCTTGGATTTTGATCTGTGTATGGAGGAGAAAAATTTCCTACAGAAACGGAGGAAGTTTGTGGCTTCTGCTCTGAAAAAAGCGCTCCATTTAGAGCAAGACCTACAAGACCATGAGGTATGGGGACCACAATAGCGACTGGATTATGCTGTGTAACAAGAATGTGTTATGCTTGTAGCCATTCACATATTGTTCCTTAACGAGCTCTGATGTATTCAGTGCCCCATGTAAAGCATCAAGAAATGTTTAGATGAAACAATGTGAGAGCATGGGTAGTATGGAACCCACTTGCTACACGTTTGCTCAGAAAACAGAATGCCATAAATCAGAATTCTTTTCCCTGACTGATTTCTTTTTCATCTGTAAATTGTGGACCTGGATAGTCCTACTCTATTAGCTCAGCATTCAGTCACCAAGGCCCCATAAGGTGTTTTGGAGGGGGAAAACCCAACAGTTAAAGTGATAGTACATAACACAGATTGATGAGGATGTTTCTTATCACAGACTCACTCCTCTGTTGCTTATCATCACAGCTGTATTGTCGTTCTAACTGCACAAAGACATTCAGCATTTTTCTCTCATCTGTCTGGGTGAGTTAGGGTTTGTATTTGCTCATGTCCATGCTGGCCTGGGGGTGGCTGGTGCTTTAGGAAAGGAGCATTGTCTGTGATTAGGCACTTCAGAAGTGAAATTTTCATTTTGGGAGCTTTTCTTTCACCTGTACTTCACCCTTTGTCCAGGACACTTGGACCAAAGACATATTAAACATTATGTGACAGAATTGCTTTGGATGCTATAAATTATGTCCCTGCTCATAAACTGATCACAAACAAGTATATTGTTTCTCATTAGCACACTATTTTCAGTGGAAAAAAGCAGTTTCTTAAGGATAAGAATCTTTTGGGAGAAGCACTTTTAACTACTAATTTCACATTTTGCAACAAGAGAATGTTTTCTCGTAGTCAGGTAAACTCAAATCAGAATACTTTGTTTTCACCTGAAATGCTTCACTGGATCAGGCCACCGCTGAGTATTTCCTTGATGCAATTGCCTGGAAATGTGCATGGGAAATCTCATTTGGCTGCTCTTCTCTTAGTGGGCTTTTTGGAGGAATTTGCCTTCCTGTAACACAATTCTGATTTCCATGCCATTAGGCTTTGGGGTTCATCACTGCAATTATATTCTCTAGGTACTTTAGAGGAAATGTAATATAGTTCTTATACTTGACTTACAAGAGAGGATGAGTTCTGCTTGTTCTCAAAATAGAGCTCTCATGAGATGATATACCACTAAGGAAAATGCAGTCTAACATTGAAATGCCTTGAAACAAAGATTTGAGCTGCTTTGGTAAGCCAGCATTTAATGGTTTAGAATGAAAATTGGTTGATTTTGATTGAAAAGGTCAAAATTAGCTAATTACCAGTCTTTTTTTTAGTTATAATTTTTCTGTGCAAAATAACAGGTTTTCATCTTTTTCACCCTGCTTGGGGAAATGGGGAAATGTTGGAATTTCTTGTGGGACAGAAATGCTGCAGTTCATTCAGTTCTGATCTCATGTACTGGTAAAGTTCTTGCTTACCACTGCTGTGTTGATGTTTAAACAGGTACCAGTTATAGCAGTCATGACAACAGGAGGTGGCACCCGGGCACTGACATCTCTGTTAGGCAACCTGTTGGGTCTGCAGAAGCTGGATCTCTTAGATGCTATTTCATACATTACTGGGTCATCTGGTTCAACATGGTAAGGAGTTCCTGAACAAAGACATCATTTCTCACCTCTGTAGTCTGCTGTGTGAGAGATTTATTGTCTTCATTTTGGTAAAGGAAGGTGTACCTCTTTAGTCTTGAGCTTTTTTATTGCTGCATTAGGAACACATTGCCTAAGCCAACTTATGGCCTAGGTACTGCTTATGGGGAACAACATTTTCCTTGACCCTTTCTTTCATCTCTAGGGTCTTTCCTAGTGAGTGACCCTGGTGCAAATCACAGCCTTCTGCATAAACCTACACAGCACAGACGGACTTTTTGCGAGTCCTCAGCTTTCACTAGTGATCTGGAGGGGTCCTCGAGATCTTTTCCCTTCAATAATCAACTGAGCCCAAAAGATGTTTTGAATGAACCTCAGCTAGTTCATTTGATGTGGTCCTTAAATCTAAGTCTAAAAAGTGAAAGTGTGTAGAGCATATGACAACATACTTCCTTTCTTTACCCTAGGACCTTGTCACATTTGTATCAGAGCGCTGACTGGTCACGCAAGGATCTGTCCAGACCGATTGGTGAAGTCCGCAGACATATGACCAAGTGCAAGCTAAACTGCTTTTCCCTGGAGAGCTTGAAGTACTATGACAAGGAGCTTAAACTGCGAAAGCAAGAGGGATACCAGATCTCTAGTACTGATTTTTGGGGGCTTCTGCTGGAAAAAGCATTAAGTGATGGGGTAGCGTGTCTATGTTTCCTTAACAGCTACTGAATTCTGTTGTATGAAAAATGAAGCTCCAGGGACAGATGCTACCCTGAGAGCATGCCAGCATCACTCAGCAGATTAATTCTGCTTACTAACAAAGGGGATTTGTCCCCACATATCTCTCAACACATAATTAGCAGACCAAGCAGTATTTGGTAGGGCAGAAAACCTGTTTCCTTCTACTAGTGTGAGTATCTGACTACCTAACAGCAGAGTACTGCTCCTGGTTTCTGTTTCTCTCTTCCTCCCTGTGAGAACTTACATAATCCATGTAAAATGGATGCGTTTACTGGAAAGAACAAGACCGCTGTATCACAGTGTCCTACAGCTCACATGTAACTAAATAAGCTTATGTGGATGTGTCAATGTTTTGATCACTCCTTGGTTACCAAAAAGTGCGGACACAAAATGAGTAGAGAGACTAAGAAAATTAAGATGAAGCAGGTATTTATTTTGCTGTAATCTTGCAAGCCCACACACCATGCCAAAAAGGTCCCTTGGTTTTGCTTTTTCTCTGGTCAATTTACAGAAAAACAACCACAAACTCTCAGATGAGCGACAGGCATTGAATCAGGGTCAGAATCCCCTACCTATCTACATGATCCTCAACATGAAAGAAGACTACAGCCTTGCAGAGTTCAAAGGTGATGGCGAAATTGAGCTGTATCTGGACTCAGTTGGTGCTTAAATGATCTGCATTATCAGTTTCTGCATGTTCTGCAACGCCTTCCACTACTGAAGCATAGCATTCATACACAGTTCCTTTTCCTCCTTAACCTCCTCTTCCATTTCTAGACTTTGTGCCTAGGCTCTGGGAGGAACCCATCTTCTATGGGGCAGGTGAAATCTGGGGGAGGTTCTTAAGGACAACCAAGGTACTCACAAGTCAAAGCCTTAGCTCCACCTGTGGGGTAACTTAGGCTGGCTCGCTGGAAAGTTCTGGATGAGCAAGTTTGGGAAATGTAAATGAGTGAGTGGCTGAAACCAGCTGAATGATAATTCCGTACCGTGAGGAATGACAGTCTGTGATCACCCTGCTGACAGAGTTTGTCCTGCAGCTGCTTCCTTGTCATTTCAGAGCCATTCCTGCGGGGAAGTAGGGATAGGATCGAGATTTAAAAGTTTATTTTGTTCCTCTGCAGAATGGGTGGAATTCACCCCTTATGAGGTTGGGTTCTTAAAATACGGCGCCTTCATTCGTGCAGAGGATTTTGGCAGTGAGTTCTTCATGGGTCGCCTAATGAAGAAGCTCCCTGAATCCCGCATCTGTTTCATGAAAGGTGATGTGCTCCATTGCAAAAATTTGAATTGCAGAAATATGTACTTTATTTTTAATATAATACAGACCCTGCATATTGCAGCCAGTGCCCTGCAACATGTAGGACTGAAGCAAAGTGTTCAACATGTTGTTCTCACCTCTGGCTGAATTCCTTAGATACTGGAGATGGGCTAAAAATACTTAGAGGAAATTTCAAATAATGCTATTAACTGTTGCTTTTGTCTTGAATGGTGACTCTCATGCCTGAAGTTTCAGGGCTGCTTAAAAAGGTTAGGTTTGTTTTCAACTGATCAGCAGCAGAGTTCCACAAGGAAAACATTTGTATGTTGAAACTGGAATCTTAAAACCAAATTTGTCTATGAATGGCATGATTTTATAACAAAAGGCAATGTTGTTGCTGAGTTTGTTATAAAATACAGAAATTTTGAGCAGTTTTCTGAACTGTTACTGGTATTTTTGCAAGTTTAGTAGTACTCTAAATCCTTTGTAATTTTGCTAGCATGATAAAATCAGTGAGTTTTGTTGTCCTTGTTTCAGTAAAGTGGGTAGCTCCCAATAATGCAGGAATGACAACGTTGCAGTTTTTATGCAATTCTTTTAGTTTTGCATAATGCTGGAACTCTCTACCCCACCCCTTTGTATGCGGGTTCTCTGGGGTGAAGTTGTCTGCAGAAGAGTCCATCTGCTCTTAAACCTGAGCAAGAGATGTATTGCATGTAAATAAGCACAACACACAACAGGACACCAAGGATACCAGTAAGAAAGTGTTTACTTATGAACTGAAAAATCCATATAAGCAGTAACTCCATGTGGTATTCTTTATCTAGTGTGCAGAGAAGTTGTACACCTCAATGTGTTATGCAAGAGTCCAGAGTTATATTGGTACAACCATGCGAAAAAGCTGTGTGTGAGGAACAGGAGCTTGTGCTTAGACACACAGACACGAAATCTGAGAGCTTTCATGGCTGTGTTTAGAGCTTTTAGTGATGTCATGAATTAAGAACAGAGGTGGCTGAGGGAGACGACTCGGAAGATACCACAGGATCTAAGAGTATAAAGAAGTCTAAAAAGGGGAGGAAAAGTTCAAGCAAGGTAGTCCCACTGGTGGCTCTGAAACACAATAGTTCAGATACAGCCACCAGCACTGGACGTACCAAATCAAGCACAATGCAGAAGAAACTCCTTCATACTTCCCATTTTCTTGTATTCTTACATTAATCACTCTGTGCTGACTGCCAGAGGTAGAAGGTTGGTCACAGAGCTAGGTGAGACTGTGGAGCTGCCTTCTGTTGCAGTTTTGCAACAACAGTGGTGTGGTGTGGTCATACCCAAGGTGGCCAGCTAGTAAGCACTCTCAACACACCCAGTCTGGGCTGAGCTCTGTGTTCTCAGCCCCAGCACCTGAATTAGGCTGGTGAACCCACAGCCCTAAGTGTAGCTTTAGAAAGGATGGAGTCAAGAGTTAAAGCAATGTTGCCATCTAGTGATGCAACACGTAATGCCCTCTTGGGTTGCAAGGATAGAAGCAGGGTGTCATTTGCAGGCAGAGACGAGGCCTTTTATAAGAGCGGTGGCTAGGGCTGGAAAGATTGGATGAGCTTGTGGGGATACAAGACCATCAGGTTTCCAGAAGAAAGGCTAGGGTGTGTGAAAGCTTGCCTGCTCTTTTCAGCTCTGTCAGCCTAGTAAAAGATACTGTCTCTCCTGGTAGTTCTTCATTCAGCAAATATAAGTATCATGAAAATTCAGTGCAAAAGGTTAGGGAAACTTTGTTATGTAATTATGAACAAGTCCTGGGGGACACCAGTGTTTGGAAGATATTAAAATGCACAAGCAGTGTGTAACTGCTGGAGCTCAGGGAGCCGCAATAGTTCTGGAGTGAGGAGGCACCAAGTGAAGACAGGAGAAATCAGAGGAGCCGCCTCCTCACAGCAGGCCTGCACAGAAGCTTCTCAAGATGAAGCTGTGTTGATGGAAAACTGGCCAGTAATTATCTGCAAATGAACTCTGGCTGCCAGCTCAGTGTAGATCCAAAGGGCCCCTATTTGATTTATTTCTAACATTTCTCAAGCGAGTCGCATTCTCATTACTGTGAAGCAGAAGATCCTTGGCTTCTCGTCCCACTCCACAAAATAAGCCAGGTTTAAAAGGGAATTGTATTTCTGTTACTAATTTTAGGAATGAATAATTATTGTATTTCATACTTTGTGATGTATGGCTTTTGCAAAGCTTTCACTGGTAGAGATTTTTCAAGGCAAAGCTCAGCACTGCCTTTTCTGGCAGAGTTCTTCTCAAGGGCCTGGAGCAGAGCTCTGGAGGAAGAAATACTTTTCAAGATCCAAGAGGCTTTTGGAGATTTCTGCACTGGGGAGGTGTTTTTAGATATTCTTTTAAGTGGATGGGCAAAAGTGAGAGGAGGACTATGGGGATGATCCAAATGTGACAAGGGAAATCTTACAAGGAACATAGAAGATGTCTCATTTTAGAGGACTACTCTGCAGACTATCCCAAATTGTGCTCTAACCGCTTGCATCTTGGCTATTCAGGAGCAGCTGCCAAACCTTTAACTAAGTACAGAGTTGTATACAACATACTTTGTAGACTAAACCCTTACTTCATGTGAAATGGCATGGTTTTACTCTCTCCTGACAGTTGTTTATAGGACAGGAATGTGCAGGCTGGAAAATGTTTGTTTGCAGTATATTGGCAATAGTTGTATGAGACAATGAATTACAGTGGCTGAAGGCCTAGCACAATGTTTAAAACTGTTTAGGTTCCTCTTTGAGGACAGAATGTGATTGCTACAAAAGAACTTAATGCAGTTCTTGGAAACCTTGAGGTGTTCCGATACTCATTGCAAAGATGAAAGGTTATTTTTTTAAAGGGATATTTTCCATTAAAATGCTTGCAAAGCAGTTTCCCTGTTCTCTACCATTGCACAGGCCTGTGGAGCAACGTATTTTCCTACAACCTGTTGGATGCCTGGTATTCATCACATCCTACAGAAAGGTGCTCAATGAGGTGTACCCAACACAGGACTGTTGATGTTGGTTGGTTATGTTTCTGTTTCTACCTTACCTGTTGTCCTGTTAATCTTTAAATGAATGTTGCATTCAGATGTATATAGTGTGAAATCTTTATGAAGCCTTTTTAAATCTTAAAACTGAGGCCAATTCTGCACTGTCGTTTTGGTTTTTTTTTTTTCCCCTGAGGTGTCCTGTTGCCAGCGATACATAATCAGGTTTCCTCTCTGAATTCATTCATAGCAACATTATTTCCATTAGTCTCCCTTGGACTGAATTCATGCAAGTGATTTGCCACCAAATATAAAACTACTGAAGTTTTTTAGCACATCATCTTTGCCAAGGGCCTTTCAGTGAACATAAGTGTTGTAACAAACATCTCAGTGTTGTTTTCTCTGTCTGCCTTGGCAGATCTTCGTATGTTGTTGTTGAAGACTTGGATATATCAACTACGTGGAATGCCATTTCAGTGTTCTTTGATCTCCTTGTAAACCTGTGTGGTCCTTAGAGGTGTTGGCTGTTCTCCCTGTGTTCAAATGTGGTTAGCGAGTTTGATTTGTGGGCTTCTCATCACTTTCTCTAGGGAAGTGTTGCAGAACGCTGAGCTCAATAAATGCCTCTGCTAGAAAGTCATCGATCCTTTTTCCCAATCTCATGAGGTGTCATTTAGCGCAATCCTCTTTCTCTGCTATTTTTTGGATGTCTAATCCTCCTGACAGCATTTTTTATTTTTTCAAAGCTGGTTGGGACTATCTTTGAAAGAAGCCGAATCCCACTGCTCAGCCTCCACTGACCTTCACCTAGGCAATCCACCTATGACTTCTACCAAGTGGTAGATTGCTTTTTTCAGCTTTACTGAACATTGATTTTTGTCTTGATATGGATTTGATTGTATGTTGCCATGTCTTATTGGGCTCTTCTTTCCACTAGCTAATAATATTTTATTAATTATAATTATTAATTAAATAATAATTACCTTTTGGTAATTCAGGTATTGCAAAGCACTGTATCAGAGCAACAACTTGTTAATCTCCTGTACCCTACAGAAGGAGATGAACCTTCCCTACCAGCCAGGAGCCATGAGTTGGAGACTTACTTAGTCACCCCTGAATGTGGCATCATGGGCATCATTCGGCAGGTCCTGACTGAGCGGGTGATGGTTTCAAAGTTCCACAACTTTCTGAAGGGGTTCCAGGTGCACAACGAATACCTCCAGAGCAAAAGCTTCTGTATATGGAAAGGTAAACATCCCTGAATATTAATTTTTGTCTGCTTAGATGGTTGATGTTTTCATTAGTGAAGAGAAGGCAGAGGGTGAACAGGCTTTAGTCTTCATTTTGGAAAGAAAAATTTAAAGATAACTAGTAAATTGCATTCAGTCAAATCAGCCAGGCAGAACTAAGCATCTTTAGCAGAAGTGGCTTGCTAGAAACAAGCACTTTCACTGAGCTTAAAGTGAAATTGCAAAACAGATCAAATAGCGGCACAGCTTCGTTTTTACTGAAATTGAAGTGTTAATAAATACTCCAAGAAATCACTTGATTCCAGGGAAAGACAGCTACTGCTCATCAGGGACTGGAGAAGAGCAGCATGCAGAGTGAAGGAGCTCTGTCTTTTTACCTTGGACAGGTCTTTCTGTTCTGTGTCAAGGGTCAGATTCCATAGCGTGGCAGGGTCTTGGAAAGCAAAAGTAATCAGGAGATAAAAGGCATTTTTTCCTCCCTTATTAGCCAAACAACAAATAAATGACTTAAGTGAATCAGTTATAGTAAGAAATATTTCCTTTCAGATACCGTACTAGAGAATTTCCCCAACCAACTGACAGAAACAGCAGAGTTCATGTGCCTGGCAGACACGGCGGGATACATCGATATCAGCTACCCACCGCTCATGAGGCCAGAGAGGAAAGTGGATGTTGTCCTACACTTAAACTATTCTTGTGGATCACAGACATCGGTGCGACAACCACTCTCTTTTCTTCAATAATGACCACTGTCTTTTAGCCTGTTTAGCACTTTAACTTCTATGGAGTTAGAGTTATTTCTGTAGAAGAAATTGATTCTGGGAGAAAAGGATTCTTGGCATACAGCTGCCATTTTGTAGATGTGTGGCTCTCTCGGTGATGCTGGTATACCATGGCAAATCCCCTAAGGAGAGCAGAAGTAGTATCAGTTTTCTAAATCTTTTATTTTAATGAAGTCTCCATTAGGTAAATGCTTTCTCCTAGGCCTCTGTGCTCCTGGGATCTTGATATGGCTATCAAGCCTACACTAAGCATGGAGTGTTGCTCTGGAACTAGTACCACCACTGATGAACTCGTTTCTTTTGTCTTGTGATATCTATCTAAAGGATATCCATATGCAGTTGAACTAGAAGTAATTTGTCTAGTTGTCTTCAGAATGGTAACTGGATTTTTATTTTTTGTTCTAAATTGTGGAGAAGAATTGTCCTTTTGATGCCATGTCTGCTGTATTCAAATACCAGCTCACAACCTGGCCTATAATTCCTGTTACTAGATATCGATAAGACAGAAGTTCTTGAAGACCAAAGTTTTCATATACATAAACCAGATACAGGAACAAAAATCCTGCTTCCAAAAATGACTTACAGACTTGCAAGATTAAATTAACATTTCAGTCAAGACAATGTTTGCTTCCAGATGCTGACATCGCTTTTCAAAATCACCTTAAGGCATCTAAGACAGTTAAGAGGCTTTTAAATATTTCACAAGTCAATGGAATGTTTGTACCTTTGTGAATTCATATTTAGAAACTGTACCATTTGAGATTCCTGTCCATTCTGCTCATTTCACGATTTTCTCCCATAAAAGGCATGTTTCTGTGTCCTGAGCAGCTAGGATACCCTGCCTGCAGCCATGAACATCTTATTTATCTTGCAGATAAAGGCTGATGAGGAGGAGGAGGTAGGACAGCAATCAGGAGTGAAAGTTCGAGGCTGGGTCTTGAAATGTTGTTCTGTTAATAACTAGTACTTAGTATCTCACACAAGAGACAAAGGCCAGAAGAAACACTGGCAGTGAATGCTGCTCCCTGATCTTTGTAAAGAGCCTTTGGTGGATGCATTGTGCATTTGGAAAAGTTGGGGAGGGTGGGGTGGCAGAATTCACAACCTTTTTTTCTGTCTGAATGCAGCCTTTGGAAGAAGCCTCCAAGTACTTCCTAAAGCAGGGAATCCCATTTCCCAAAATCCACTTGAGTGAAGAAGAAAAGAAAAATCTAAAGGAGTGCTATGTCTTCGAAGATGCAGAGACCCCAGAGGCGCCGACAGTGGTGTTCTTCCCGCTGGTGAATGACACCTTTAGAAAATACAGAGAGCCTGGTAAGCAGTGGTGAAGAGGTAGTCCTCCTGCCACCTGGCTGCCCTTTGGCTGTGTCAGGATGAGAGGGATGGTCTAGTGCAGTCCTCTCCCTCCCCTGCTGCAGCTGCCATGGGAGAGAAATGCGGGTATCTGGGTAGTGAGGAGAAACGTTGTGCCCCATCTGGAAAGTGGGATGTGGGACCACATCTACACCCCATCAACGACCTTTCCTTATTTGCCAGGTGTGCAGCGCAGTCCAGCTGAGATGGCGCAGGGCAACGTGGACGTTTCCAGCGTTTTCTCCCCGTATTGCATAAACAGCTTTACCTACACTGAGGAGGAGTTTGACAAGCTGGTAGAACTGACCAGCTACAACATTCAGAACAACAAACATCTGATCCTTCAGGCTTTGAATTCAGCTATAGAGCAGAAACGACAGCACAAAAAATAAATGCAATCCTGAGTTTCAGAAAAATATCCAAATAATATGTTTTTCGTGCAGAAGAATCAAGACCTGTTTGTGAATGAATGTGACAGACTTGGGAAAGTACAAAGACTTGTCTCAGCCTGTGGCTCCTCTCCACCACATGATGATCCTAGATAAACCGATGAAACAACATAATGAATAGTCTTGTGCTTTATTTATGTTGGTTTTCACTGCTGGTGAACATTTTCTTCATATACATACATGTGTATGCACTAAGTCAAAGCTTAGGAATTATGGGGCTTACTGACAAGTTTTTTAAATTATGAATGTGGGACAGTAATACCAATTCTTTCAAAATTCACTATACTTGTAAAAGTTCCATGTTAAGTGAAGACAAAGTAGAAGTTACATGTTAAGTGAAGACAAATGAGCTACAGATATTTCATTTGCAAATCTAGTGCAACAGAAAAATACATAATAAATGTGGACAATGTCAAAGAAAAAGAGAAAACTACAGTTTCCTATAGTGTCAGCAAGAAATTTTGGTGGAAATAACATGCAAAACTAAACATAAGAGATATAGAAAATCTGAGATTTCATATTGAAAATACAGATTTTCTATACTTCTGAATTTACAAATTTTATTACACCAGCAATATTTAGGTTTCAAAAGTCCCTTGGAAGTGACTATTCCAAACCCTGTCGTGAGTCAGGATTGGTTCTTCTAGTGCATGTGTAAGTACCTAACCCGGGGTTGTACTTTCCACTGAACGCTTATGGTATTTGGGGGATCCAGCTCAGTATCTGTGTCCCATTAATTTCAGCAGGTTTAATAGTATTTCTTGTTATTATAAGATGGAATGTTGCAGGAATAAAAACATCAAAAAATGAGAGACGTTCAGATTTTGTGGTAAGAAGGGAAGCTAAGTGCTTTACACTGATATCCATGGGTAATTCATGGGTAATTGCATAACTTTGTCAGTCCCTAACTGTATACATTCAACACACCGTCTAAGCAACTGCTATAAATAACACAAGGCAATTTGCTGAAACTGCTTATTTTTGAGCTGAAGACCAAAGTAATGATTTGCTTTATGAAGGGCCTGAATAATGCAAATACTCTGTAAACCTGTTTCGTTACACCAGAGGTGCTAATCTAAAAAAAGGTATAAAGTTTTGGTCAGTATCATCTGCCCTTAATTACTTCAAACTTAACTGAAATGCAGTAACTTGTCTGTGCTGAAGTAACAATTATTGGCACATACAGAGCTATGCATAATACAATCATAGGCAAAATAGAAAATGAATCTTTAATTCAGAATGAAATGTGAACCTCTAAAAGGCTGAAAATCTCTCTTCCCTCTTGCTATGACCACTTGTCTTTCTCTCTTCCTTCAAGCATTCAGGCTTTCAGCCTTTATCATCTTTAGTCTCCCACGCTCACCTCCGATGACCTCAGCCCCCTTAGGGATGGTGTCTCCTTGCCCCAGCTGCTTTTCCAGGCCCTCACACCCCCATCCAATTTGCTGCCCTGGTTCAAACCTCCAGTGTGCTGAAATGGCTGTTTACTTGCCAGTGCTCATCAAGGGCTCCTCTTTGTGATCTCTGCTGCTGAGTCACGCAGTCCCTTTCGGCATTGCCTCTCCTCTGCCCCAGCTGTAACTCCCTCTTGGCCTTCCCTATTTATGATTGTGGCAAACCAATTTCGTGTGACACATACGTTTGTTACTTCTCCCACCTGCCCATCTTGCAGCAGGGGTTTTGGGCATCTTCAAGAGCTGCCATCCAAGGCTGTCAATGACACCAGGCTCCAAGAACCCTGCCACTCTCTTCTCATCCCTGCCCTTAACTATATCCCTTTGCTTCCCTGGTTGTCTTTTTGTTTGTTTTTAACAGAGAGAAGCCCCATTTGTTCCAGGTGTGCCACTAAGGCATCTGGCTTCATCCTCCATCCAGCTCTCCTTCTCCTGGGGCACTGGGGGCCTTCACCCAGAGATACATAGCAACCCCATAGGTAATGTCCTTGAGTTGAGAAGAAGGACACCAGCCCCATCATGCCATCCGCAGCTGGTTTCTTCCTCTCTGATATATTGTAAAGGTGTCTCCAGGTGACTCGTTCTCAGCAGTGACCTGTTCTCCTGCCTCTCATCTAGTCAGCACTCCTGGTCCATATTTAGCAGAGGTATATTGTTTGTGACTTAGGGGGTTGGTTAATTTGTGGGGCTCAGCTTGCTTTTTATCATGAAATTATGAATTAATTGCACAGAACACTTGCAGAAGATCCTGGTCATCAGTTCCTGAAGGCCAGCATGGAGGCTTTGTGTGGCTTTGTCCTCTGGCATTTTTTGTTCCAGTTCAGCTGCTAATAGGGTATGTTTCCCATGCTCAGCCTCTGGGCTGGTACTGAGGCATGAAAAGAATGTAGGTAACAGTTGCAGATGTAGGCATTTAAAAGCTCTTTTGGTTTTGCAGGTTGGGAGTGTCCCTTTTGACAGGATATAGGACTAATTTCATGGAATTATCCATTCAAGGGAGGAAACTAACTAAGCAGGGAGAAGCACTGCAAAAATCCAGGCCCACGCTGTATCACACTGTTAGCACTGACAGGAGTTAGCATGATTTTTCCTAAATGTTTTAAAAGACAGAACTCTTGGTCGCTGTAGTAATAGGAACTAAAACACTAACACGGTGACATTCTTAATTGTAATGAATATGTTCTGCATCTTTTCTGTGCCTGGCTTTTCCTTCTTACCTATTCATTATCTGTGGGTAAGTGAAGGGGTCAGCATGCAATTGCACCTTTGCCCCAGCCCTTCTGATTATCACAAAGGTGTATTGAGAACTGGGCAACTCAGTGAGGTGAGTCAGCCCATAGGAACCTAAAGAAAGCAGCAGTGGGATTTTGAACCCCTCGCGAGGCGTGTGAGTACTCGGACAGTCCTGTCAGGTGAGTGCCGGTGAGGAAGCAGAAGCTAATGGGATGGTTGGCATCACCATCTTACACTGTTCTGTAGCCCAAAGAGTGATCAAAGAAAAGATGACTGCAATCAGTCTGAGTCAGGTTGCATCATGTGAACGGCAGGAAATGTATCTGCCACAGTGGATAGAGAAGAAATGTGGGTGTTAGAGGAGGACTCCCTTCTGAGAAACCCTGTGCCAAAACCTGTTTGCATGCAAAACTCTGCTGTGTTTGTGCAATATCTCACTGTCTTGCTAGAGTGGTAATACTGCAGAGGAGGCCATCAGGGCCTCATTTCCAGCAGGGCTGGTTTCCTCATGCCCTGATCATGGCTGGTCAACAGGTAGCAATGGGTGAGAGCTGTGTGTCTTTCACGCCATTGAACGTTTGTACCTTTGAGCTCCTCCTGAAAGTCTGTCCCTTTCAGGGTTCTCACTGAACACCTGCAGTGTTTGTAAAACACTTCCCCAGCACTCCTCCCACCCCTCCAGCTCTACGTACCAAAACTCTGGGATGTCTTGTCATGTCTTCAATTTCTTTCTCCTTGGGTCCTGAGGTCTCCTTTGCACTCCCTACAACTGACTATTGCTTATCCCCTTTTCTCCGTGCAGTTTGGTGTCTCACCCAGATGTCATGGCATGATCCCAGCTGCCCTAATGCTTGTAGTATTCGTGCTTGTTCCAAATATGACCAAACCTCCATCATTCAGACTTGAAGCTTCTAGAGGTATCATTGCAGTCTGGCAGAGACATATAAGAAAAAGGGGAAAGATGAAGAAAACAGGTGGTATAAAAAGCAAGGGAGGGAGGAAGGGGAGAAGGAAAAAAATTTCTATAATATCTGAATAAAAGTGAAAAAGGGAATTATAGCTATGTGGTATTGAGCTGGACAAAGGAAGGAATGAATATTTTGGAAAGCCAAGAAGTCAATGGGAAAGAAAAGATGTCAGCGAATTGAAAGAAGAAAAGAAAGAGGAAATCAGGAATAAAAAGGTGGTGGAGACAAACATTTAAAGTGGAGATAAGATATATCCCACCTCTGGTTTCTTCAGAACAGTCTTGATGGGCTGTTCCTTAAAAAGAATAACAACTAAAAAACCCTAATCCAGAAAATGTAATGGCATTAAATCCTACTGCTGATATTCTGACCACTCTGGGCTCACAGAAATCTGATATGTGCACTGTGAGTGCTTTGTATCTCCCAGCTCTCTCTTCTTTTCTCTGTCCTTAAACATGGGGAAAAAATGGTCCCTCCGCCCCTAACAGTACAACTTTTCCTGCCAGCTGCTGTTTATTGCACCCTTCTCTCTCTCAGCTAATAATCTGTAAATTAGTTGCAAATATATGAAATGTTTGCTTTCCTCCTATTTCCTTTCTTCTGCTGAGGTAATTGGACCATCCTTAGAGGCTGATAACTATCAGGTAAGGAGCTGCAAGTTTCTACATATATTAATATGCACTTTTAAATCTTGAGAAATTGATATCTGTTTCTTTAATTTTGCAATTACTGCTACTCAGCTGGCTGACATCCAAAATTGTTCCAACCAGTCTTGAAAGCAAGCCATGCTTCAAATTACTCCTTGAGCTGCAGTTATTTTGGTTTGGTATCTACTTTGTAGACATATGACATACTCTATTTTTGAGATTTAACAAATTATATGATATCCTAGAATTTGTAACAGATTAAATGCTTTGGTCCCATGTGCAGAAGAATATTCAAAAAATGCTTTTCTAGACCCTTAGCAAATACTTTTTCTGGTCACTCTTAAGCTCTGGTCCATGATCACTGCTGGTGCAGGAGCTGATTGCCTGTAACCCACAGCTGGTTTAGGGCACGGGAGGAAGGACCATGCTGGTCATACTTCCCTCACGCTGGTTTCCAGCTTGTGAGTTGATGATAAACTTGCATGTAATCTGCAGAAATGTGGAGAGTGAACAATGATTCAGAAAACTTTGGGACCCATTCTTCTAGTTTACTGTACTGCTGGGAAACCTCCTCAAAGTACAGAAAACATCCCACAGTGAGACAACTCCAGGCACAAAGGACTTTCTTACTGTACAGGTAAACACTGAGGGCTGTACATTTGCAACATGCATAAAATCTGAGAGACATAAAATCGAACACAGCTCTTCAATTAGACTCCTCTAAGACTGGTGTGGTAAGTGCTGGGCTTTATCCAGTGCATGAGTAACTGTAACATGAAAGAAACATAAACAAGCATTTAACTGTGAGCACAGTGATATAAAAAGTCATTAATGATGCCAGTCTCTCTACTGGGAAAGTGATAGCTTTCAGTATCAGAGCTGTGTGCTAGTTACATGCTAGGTGCATACAAATGCTGATGCATGTCTGTACTGGATATAAAGTGCCATACTTTTCTCAGTATGATCATCGTGTCCTAACAGGAGTATATTCTAGTACTTTTAAACTCTTTGGTTAAAGACTTGCTTTAAAATTAGTTTCCCCAGAAGATGCTTTCTTACCCGTGACAGGGGTGAGATGACAGACAGCAGGAGTGCCTTCTGTGAGTTTCCTCTCCTGCTCCACATCTCCTTCCTTCACTAATTGCACAAGCAATGGTCTAAGACACATCTCCTCCTGCAGGAAGAGGACATAGCTGAGCCAGAATGACCATCTGACTCTGCTCTCCAATGCTGATTTTGTATAGAATTATGCAGACGTTTGAGAGCAGAAAGTCCTGGTTGTGTTTCCAGCTTGCAAGAATAACGCCAGGCCCATTTTGCCTGGCCTGTTTGAAGGCTAGGCAACTATATAATGTTCAAGGCATTTAGAGGGGACACTGGCTATCAACAGTTTCAGTCCAGTCCAAGACTGTGATAAAAAAAATCACAATAGTATATGTGAACACGTTGAAAAATGTGAAGTTTGTCATGGAGCTCCATTTCTCCACAGGTTGTCTCTGCAGTCAGACATAATACAAGTACCTTTGTCAAGTGATCGATGCTTCTACAAACTGGGTTGTAGTGTGAGTAAGAAACCTAAGTATTAGAGGGAATACGAGACCTAGCAAGCACTAATCAATGAAAGTAGTGTGCTGTTTGCTGCCAGGGCAACTATGGTTAGATCTTTGAAGCAAATCGATTATTTTGCTTCATCTATCCTGAAATACAAAATGTAAAGAAATAAAATTATTCCACCTGGAGCCTCTGCTTTTCATTCTACAAATTGAGACCATCCAGCTTTGTACATTCAGACTTTAAATTAGATAACACTAGTTCAGTTGTTAATGAGAGCCTTGGTGTTTTCTTTCTGTATAATGTTCACTGTGGAGTCACTCAGGTGGGAGCAGAATACCTCAATTTAGCTGAAGGCCATACAGATCATTCCAGATGGCTGAGTGCGCATATACTGTGGAATTAACTCCACAGATGTGGAAGTCTGTATGTAGAATCCACCTGTTCTTCTGGATGGGTTTCCTGGAGGACAGAGAATCTCAACTTTCTTAAGATTTGTCACCTTTAGAGGGGTTTCTAGCTGAATATCATGACTTATGCTAATGGTCCTCTGAACTAATAAGCCTTGAAAAATCTGGCCTGCTCTGAGAACAAGTATATCGGTATTGTTAGTGTCCCATAGCAGGTTTTCCAAGGTCAGGCAGGTCTTCTCTTCTGGTGAGGCTAAAACAAATAGGCGAACAATTGTTCACTGAACTAAGCTGCAAGAGGAGTTCTCCAGCACGCAGCTCAGGGTGTCCATGACCTGAGGCTAAAAGATGTTCTTGTACTTAAAGTGTGGGAAGAGCTACTTTTCATGCTGGAAATGCAGATAGCATGACACAGCCTGCTGTACTAGAGCTGTTAGTTTGTTATTCATTTGTTTTTCTGTGTTTGAAGACGATAATTTCCACTGGGTATGCCTGGAGATGTTCATGTGCTCTTTTGTTCATGCTCTTTGAACAAAATCTCTGTAAAATAAAACTAATAAGACTAAACCACTAGGTACTATATTCCACTCATCTTGACATGAGTTCCCTGCAGTTGCCATGTAAAGTTCAATTGCCTTTCTCTGGAAAATGAATGAAAGCATAGCTCTTATCTGTTTTGCACAGCTATTATGTATTTCCTTGCGCTTTTTTGGTTGAACTTAAGGTACTGCCCTGTGCAGTAGTAGTCCTGGGTAATCCTTGTAGCCATAGGTATTAACCTCAAGATGTCTGCAAAACCCTGCAAATGTCCACCTCCTTCTACCCTGCCATCCTAACGCACAAACTCTGGTACTGCTACTCCATGCCCTTCGTTCACCTCCCCTACCTACAGCTCACCTCTGTGAAGCAAAGACCCAGCCCCGTTCCCTTTCTGTTCCCCCAGAAAGAACAAATGGGAGCAGCCCAGGAGGAGCTGGGAGCTGCTGGTCCATGCAGCGACCAGTCTGGTGGTGGGGTTGACCCTTTCCATGGGGGTTACTTATGGCACAGGGCAGGTTCGGGTCCCCCTGCCTATATGGAGTCTTTGACCAAAGTGGGCAGGTCTGTGCCTGCATGCAGGATGGATCACTGGTAATTATTTACACACAGAGGCTTTTTCCAGGGCTCAGTTTCCCCCATGCAGGAGCTGCCATCACTCTCTGCGCAGGACAGTCCCCGTGCCGCGGGTGGGGAAGGGCTGGGTTTGAAGGAGCAGGCTCCATCGGTGGTGCCCTCTGTGCTTCTCCTCCATTTGGCTGGGTGGCCTGGGACTCTGCTTACCACAGAAGCAGGGTGGCAGCAGCGCATGGCCCAGGGAACAAGTGCAGGCTGAGAGAGATTCCCAACCAGAGGAGGGTACCGCATCCCTTTTGTTGTGCTCGCCGGGTAAGAGCCTTCCCTGGAGCAGCCATCCTTGGTGCTCCAACGTCTTCGGCAGTGGGAGGGGAGTCCTTTACTTATATGGGTGGGGCCTCAGGTAATTTTATAAAATAACTTGTCATTGACTCCTACAGAGGTAAATCCTGCAAACATGTCTCAGGAAGTGCTGCCCGTGGAGATGCCAGAAACGCTATATTACACAAATCCAGGGAAGGTCATGATGCCATCAAATGCGAAAGCACTCCAGGTAAGAAAACAGCTTTAGAAGTTTGCTTAAGGTCCACTGCATTTGACATTCATTTGACACAAAACAAAATCCTGCTTTGTGTGGTGTTTACATACAAGCTAGTGTACAAACTTACTGTCTGATGGGACCAAACGGCTATGTCTCTGCCTGAAGGAGTCTAAGGTGAAATGTTCTCTTCGTGGCTATCAGTGGCAAAAGTCCTCCTTACTCTGCTGGAGCCAAAGATCTCAACTTCATAGGCAAAATGAGAGAAGTGAGCATAGCAAGGGGACAGAAAAGGAACAGAAAGTGGAGAAAATGAACAGGGAAGGAAACACCTTTTAGGGAGTGAATTATCAGCCTGAATCCAGACCCAGGCTTAAAAAATCTTTCTTCTTCCATAATTAAATGCTACTTTTATTAAAAACTTAGTATTTCTGTATCAATAGCAAATTTTTGACATGTATATTAATGTGACAACAACATTTGTTGTTATTGGAAAAGGGATAAAGACAGGATAGAGAATAGGGATAGGGAACTGTATTTTATTTCCACATTCCCATTTTGTTCTGAATTTTGCAGATTGCTTTGCATTTTCTGGGTCATTTCAAGATTTGCATTTAATTTTAACTGTGGTATGTTTTGACGTTGTTCTGTGTGCTCTTTGAGTGGATGAAGGCATGTTGCTTCAGGAATTACTCTGGAAACAGAACCAGAATACTTTTGACATTTTTATAGGAACTGTCCTTTAATGGTGTTTTCTTACAAAGTGTTTCAAAAGGGGGCACTCTGCGTTGTAGAGGTATTTTGGAACTTCTGTTTCCTGAAAAAATTGAAATGTTAGATTTAAAATTTTGCAATTGCAATGTGTTTCATGCTCTGGGTTCAAACCCAGAGAAAAGATTCTAGGATTTTTTTATACTGAGATTTAATATTCCTGAGAGTAGGATTGCCAAAAGATCACATTCAAAACAAAAAGCAAATCTTTATTCACAGAACAAACGCAGAGGCACCTTTTGGGTATCTCACAGCTGAAATGGCTCTTCGTTCACTGACTTACTGAAAGGGTATCGCTGACATGGATTTTGTGCCAGTGCGTGCCGAACCACGTGGTGGTTTGTTCATTGTGCTGGGGACTGTAACACAGCTGGGTGTAACCAACAGTTGTTCTCATTGGGGTTTCAGCATAAGTTATTGCAAGTAGGAAATAATTATCTACCCTAATAATGCTGCTGTTGTTGTGTTAATGTTATCATTTACCAATTGTTTCCTTCTTTCTTCAGGATGAAGACTCAGATGTCGGTTTTTTGGAAGGTGGTGAACCGCAAGAAGAAAACGATGAAAGTACTGTACCAGACAAAGGTGATTTCAAGGTATTATGAACAATAGAATTTCAAACCAAAGAGGACTGAGAGGTTTGTTTTGCTCAAAAGAGGAGAAGGCTTAGGTAGACAAATAACAATGGCAGCAGTTTGAATGTTATAAGGGAAACACCCTTAGGTTTATTGTTTGGATCATTTTGTTCCTCCTATGTTTACAATTTTCAGAATTGCTTGCATTTCTCTGTTACTTTTTATTGTGAGCATGCAGGATACGTGCAGTTTTAGTCCCTCACTTACTTGTGAAGGAAATTCATTTGTGAGCTTTCTGTTCTGCAATGCTTTTTGTAACTGAAGGGCCAAAAGTAAGTGTGACGCACGTTCTGCTGTAATGGCTTCAGCAGTGCAACCTCCATCCTAGCAATTTATGGGAGAGTCCTGGATTACTGCACTCTGATTCTTCACCACTTCTGCGCTCCATCAGGAAAAAAAACTGTAACGGGATTCTGTGAAAGCAGTGATGCTTGAATGTTCTAGAGCTATTTGTTGTGTTTGAAGATCAATCATAGGTTTCTTTTTGTTAGAAATAGCTGATTTTGATACAGTTTCTCATTCTGCTACTTTGCTATCTGTGCAGTAAGTACAGACATTGTCTTCTATCCGTCAGGATTAGAGAAGTTTAAATGAAGATGTGACTTATATAAAAATGTTGTCCCAAGAAGTTTCTGTTTCTGAGCCAGATAATTCTATGAATATTTGCTTTCTATTCCATGCAGACAAGTTATACTGAGACAAAATGAAGCTGAAAAAGAGCTTTCTCTGGAAGTTGAAGTAATACTGTAAACAGTCAGACAGGTGAGCTTTGTGATAAGCTAGACACCAGGTAGTCCTAGTACAATTTAGGCACCAAGAAATTAAAACAAATTCGTGTTCACATTTGCAGTATTTTTACTTTTTCACACATGCTTTTCAAAGTTTATCTTTCGTGTTTGCCTAGTATTAGAATTTGTATTTTAAAAAAATGTAAATCAGTGGCCTTAAAAGTTTATACTGTATTTTCTCAGGATACATTCTATCAGTCTTGAGTCTTTCTGGCATTTTGGCTTGCAAATATTTAGCTTAAAATCTTTGGCATCTCCGGCTTGTGGAGATACCGAACTTCTGGACTACATATAACAGGAAGAATGCTGCAGACAGTAAAACCAGGTTGAGAAACAATGAATTGATTAGTCTTTAGTACAATGCCTGCTTCTTACAAGGGATAAGAAGCCTAAAATCATAAAGAGAGAAAGGAAAAAGATTTGAATTCTTGGGTTATAATTACATATGACAGATCTCTTGTCTCCATTTCTGAATCCCACACAGTGATGTGTTTGTTTTTCCATTATCTGCTCAGGATATAGCCTTAGATCAAAGACGTTTAAGGGTCATGAAATCTCAAGGGGGCCGGTGTGACAGCAGTGGACCAAAAGAAGCATCTTGTGTATATGATTTCATAATCTTCTCTAGACCACTATATTGTCCCTGTCTGTCACTGAAGGATTATTTTTCACATTTTGAAATTCCAAAATTCATGACAATTGATTGGTGACAGACGGAGTTGCTGTTCTTGTGTCTGATTACATAGTCACTGTTTTTTATTCTGTGATGAGGACATAGCACTCTATCCTCTGCACTTGCATGATTGTGACTTGATTATTGCAGTACATCATGTGTTTGTGTGAAGGATGCATACATCCTCTGCTCTTCTGCTCAGTTTTTCTCAAATGTAAATGTTTCATTATTGAGACACCAGAAAACTTAAATATGAGGGTCTCTGCCAGCTAAGAGGAACCATCAGTTAGAAACATACTACAGTATATCCCGGCAACTGCATGTGCCTTTACGCCAACATGCTGACTTTTAGCTACATTAAGAAATCTGTATGATTCAGGCCTTGACTGGTACTTTGCCCGCGCTAAAGCAGCAGGCAGAGCCAGCTCTGGTATTTCAGACATCAGTGCTAATGTGAAAACATTTAAGGACTGCAGCAGGCCTCATACAACAATTAATGTTGGGGAAGGGAGGGAGAAAAATTGGATGCATAGTTCTGAGCTCAGCGTGAGCCATATCTTAACAAGGTTAAGATGCTTCATACCTTAGGTTAAGTGATACCTCATTTCCCTGCCAGGCAAGGTCTCCTTGTTCTCGCAGGGTTTGTGCAGCTGGGAGAACAGCAGCCCTTTAACAGAAGAGGAGCAGGTTAAACTCTCACCCTTGTGCAAAGCAAGAGTTCTAGTTTCTGCTGGGTTTTAGAAGCCAAGAGCAGCTCCTGACATCATGGGAAGAGTGCAGAGCTGCCACACTGGATGGCAAGGTTAGGAGAAGGTTGCAACTGCTGCCTCTCATACAGGTGGGACTCTTCTGTGAACCAGGACCAGAGGTATGCAGGAGGGCTGGGTCTCCACTGGTGCCAGCCATGGGGTATTGTCTCCGACAAAGACAAAAGCCTGCTGTTGGGAGCAGCTCCAGCCTTGGGCTCAGCAGCAACTGGAAAGGCAGGAGGCAACAACTCCTGAGCAACCCCCACCCAGCTTCATGGTTCTTGCAGGAGCGCAGCACCAGCAGCAGCTCTGCTCAGCTGCAGAAGCTGTTCTGAGCCCAGGTGCCTCCCCTGCCACCCCAGGTGGTGGTATGGGCTTGCCTAAAATACAGGCTGCTGAAATTATGTGCAGATGTCATTCATAGCATTCAAAAATGAACTCACAAAGTCAAAGGAAGCCACTTCCCATCAGCTCATAACTTTGAAATACAGTTTATCTTATCCACATTTTGTGTGAAAAATGTAAAAAGTCCATGTCTGAGATGATAGACCTCTAGATTCCCCTGAGAATCAGTAGTCATAAAAAGAGATTTTTCAGAGTGTGATGCATGTCCTGTGGTAATGTCTACCTTAGGATGACTCCAGAAATGCCGAACAGCTGTCAGATGTAAACACCTATTTTAAAGCCATCTGGAATTAGGTATAATGAGTCTCAACCCTCAGACAGCTAATGCTCAGTCTAGTTTCTTTCTCATATTTGTTCTGGTTGGGAAGGGCAAAGCAGGATGAGAGGACTCTGTTTTTTCATGGATGGAGTATCTTATTCCCCTGGCTAAACTTCTACATGTGGAAATAATTTTGAACATGCAGTTGAATGCTCTGTGTTTTCAAATGGACTTATTTTTCAAAATTAGCAGAAATCCAGTTGTTAAACATCTGGAAACACTAAAAGGTGGAGGACAATATTAACAGTACTGAAAGGGCTATGCAGCTAGCCTGAGTTATCAGTCAAATAATAAACCTCTGCAGACACTGGCATCACATTACACTGAGAGTATCCATGTTGTGTTGATCAATATTTGAAGTTCTGCTTTTTGGAAACGTGTTTCAGGCACAGTATCATGTGCACAGTCCTATTCCTTGAAAGTGTTCAGAGTCCCATGATGGATGTGTGTATGAGGAAGCAATGATCTGAAGGACACTATTCTTGTGGCCTTGCATATACCTGTCTTGCTCCTGTGAGCAGAGATAAAATTTCCCTGCTGAAACCAGGGTTACTGTGGCCATATACATGAAAGGGGTTTTTCCATACAGCTGTGGGAGTTTTTAATTAATTGATACCCAACCAAGACTTCTGCTAATTCTGGTGAAAAGTCAGTCTGAGTAGAAGAAGTTACGTTACTAATAAAAACTACAAAACATACAGCTTGTGAAAATTATCCAACAGTAGCAGTGGCACCCCCAGCCCCCACACAGCCGCGCAGACGTCGGTGGAGGTGCTGCAGCCCCAGCGCCTAGAGGAGGCAAAGGAAGGAAGCAATTAGAGCGGCTGCTTTTCTGGCATGGAGCCCAAGTTTTCTGAGAACAAGGAAATGCTTCAGAGACATGGCCAAACACAGGAGCTGACCGCGCTCAGCCCAGGCAGCAGGCCACGTCCCACAGCAGTGGGAGATAGGCTTCAGCAGGCTGGGGCAGGGCTTGGCCAAATGATGTTCACAGCCTGAAGCACCCTGATTATAACTGTAAAAAACTTGAGGATGCACATTCTCTGAGACCTGACTCTCAAGCTGGGCCCTTCTTCACACACCACCAGCTCTAGATACACCGTCAGCAGCAGAGCATTTTCATTCTTTTGATTTGGTGCCTGGCTACCATGTAGTTAAATTGGCACCTAGAGATGAAGAAAGGAGTGCCCTGGTGACATCCTGTGAGTGATATAATCTCAGCAGAATGCTTCTCCTGGGCCAGGAATGCAGAGGGACCTTAGTCAAGGCAGGGAAGCTATCTTTGCCAGGAAAGGCTGCTGTGCCAGTAGATGACACAGAAACGGACAGAGGCATTATAATTGGATGACTGCAGGAAAAATGTGTGGGTGGAGAGGAAGCTCTTTTCATAGTTCTCATAGATAACACAATTTTTTTCAGGTTGGTCTGTAGAAATGGCCTTTTCCAGCCATTCAAAAAGTAAATTGATTGCCCTCAAGTTTTTTTTAAATCTCGTCTGATCTTTGCAGGATGACTTGTGGAATAGCATGCAGTGCAGTTGCACTGAAATAGGTAATGGTACCAGCACACTGTGGCACATAATTTTCTCTGCTTCCTCATCACAATTTTTCATCCAGCATGACAAAGGCCACCTCCTCATGAGACCAGCTGGAAGGCATTCCACATTTCACGTAGAAAAGCAACAGCTGAGCACCTATTTGGAGGACAGCTGCTTTTTGATGATGACATAGTTTTTTTCACAGACACTGAATATATATTTCAGGATCTCTGCATTATTTTTCGGTTAGTTTATGATTGCTTTGGAATAAATACCAACTTAAAAAGGGCAACAATCAAGACTGAGAATGTGTTGGCTACCCCTGGGGGTTCAAGAGTAAATTCTCCTCTCTGGATCGGTGCTGTCAGGTGACTGCTCTTTGTTTTGGGAAGACAGCTATAATATTCTGCTAACTGATAGAACACCTACAGTAAAACAAGAAGCTATCACTGAAAACCAAATTATGTATTGACCCAGCACACATTTGACTGTACTTTTGTAGAATTGTGATACTGGGGAGGACAGCAGTATGCACAGTGGTGTGGTGAATGTCTGCACCATTGATATTGTAAGATGAAAGAGGTTGCTAGCAATAGGCCATGCTGGAAGAGTCTGTTAGATGAAGAAGCCTAGAGGCTGAAGAAAGGTACTGAGAGAAAAGTAAGTATAAAAGGTAAAGAAGAATAGCCATCTTCTGGTCTCATGGACTCCTGTCTCATTAAGCAGCACTGTCATTTTGGAGCTCCATGGTCACTTGTGACGTGACAGGACATATTATACAGTTAAACTAGTGAAGTAATTTACAGCAGCGCTTCTCAAGATGGATGCATGCCACACATAGCAACATCTGAATAGAAGCATGACTTTAAAGAGGGCTGGGATAGACCTACAGAGGCACAAATCTGCCAGGAATGCAGACAGCCTGTATCCCCAGAGCGCTCATGACAGAGAAATTTCTGTTTTCAAATTCTTGCTCACCTGTGTGGGAGAAATTTGGAATCATTCACACAACAGATGAATCCTTTACTTCCACCAACACAGTAACTTGGTGCCAAGTAACATACCATGCTACTCTTTTTTTGTGGGTAGCGGTGGAAAATTGGAAGAGACTGTGAGGTCTGCTCTATGCTGGATGGAGCTGTTGTTTGGAAAATCCCAGTAAAACTTCGATTCCCTAGGAGTACAAAGAAGCTAGCAGTGTACACCCTGCTCATGCACTGGCATTGCAGCGTGCTATATTGCATGCAGCTGTGCTATACACATGTGCACATGAAGCAAGCATGAGCTGAAGACAAGCCGACAGATTGACGATCAGTGAAACAGTCATAGAGTGACTACATCAGTCTTGATTTTATCAAAAGCAAAGCTACAATGTGACGGCACTGAATGGTTGTTGTAGTATGTCCTTGTTAGCCCCAGGGTAGGATGCTGCTTGGAGTCTTCAACCACTCAAGGCTGTGGTAGAAACCTCTCAGTATGCGGAACATCACGACATAGCAGCAGCCTTTTTTTTTGTTAAAGCGCTCACAATAGGTTATAGGTAAACAGAGTAACAGAACTTCTATTCTTTGCTTTATGCATGCATAGCTGCTATTTTCATTTTTTGTATAACTAGACCCTAGTACATCATTTTAAGGTGGTCACTGTTGCTATTTTTAAATACATTTCTTTTGTTTAATATGTTACAGGAGTTAATTAGAATAGCAAATCCTCCTGGGAGCAGCAGAACTAGCGAGACCTGATCACCGGGAAATTTCTGCTCTCCCTGTTGTCTTTGTTACCTTCACTGGCAGGTGCCAGGGCTGCCACGATGGCGAACGCCTGGCTGCTGCCTCTTCCTTCAGTAACTGGCTGGTGGCAACTGCCTCTCCCCCCGTGCAAGCACAGGTCCTGATCTCCGTAGCTTCTATGAAGCCAGTGATTTTTTTTGTGAAACTTAGTAAGTATTCTTGTGAAACCTGCATCTCTGAGAATCAATTTCCCCTTGCCAGATGGGGACATTTGGCTAACGCATTACAGAATGGTAGGGGTTGGAAGGGACCTCTGTGGGTCATCTAGTCCAACCCTCCTGTCGAAGCAGGGTCACCTACAGTAGGTTGCAGAGGACCTTGTCCAGGCAGGTCTTGAATATCTCCAGAGAAGGAGATTCCACAATCTCCCTGGGCAGCGTGTTCCAGTGCTCCGTCACCCTCAGAGGGAAGAAATTCTTCCTCATGTTCAGACAGAACTTCCTGTGCTTCAGTTTGTGCCCATTGCCCCTTGTCCTGTCACTGGGCACTACTGAAAAGAGTCTGGCCCCATCCTCCTGACACCCACCCT
>Ga0065711_1003126_pt1 | contig 29589 bp, 13 predicted proteins | sample Hoacrofraction12_FD_59098 | JGI IMG/M metagenome (GOLD analysis project Ga0065711, IMG submission 59098) | Hoatzin crop microbial communities from Cojedes, Venezuela - Epithelial fraction 12 v2 (version 2) | ecosystem: Host-associated > Birds > Digestive system > Esophagus > Crop | place... | reverse complement strand
CAGGTTGGACAGGGCTCTGAGCAACCTGATCTCGTTAGTGGTGTCCCTGCTCGCTGCGGGGGGGTTGGACTAGATGACCTCTAGGGGTCCCTTCCGACCCAAAACTTTCTATGATTCTATAGTCAACAAGCTCAAATAATAAGAATGCACTGGAGAAAAGCCCCCTGGTAGGGTACAGCTTATGCTGGGGCTTCAAGATGTATGTCGCATCTCTATCTTACCAAATGCGGTGTCGAGTTGTGGAAAGGTGAATCAGAAAATGAACCAATGTCAGATGCAAGTGCCCCATCAGCCAGCTCCAAAACAAGGAAACAGCCAAAGCTGACAGAAAGATTGTCTTTGAGATCAGGTTTGATGAGGTAAAAGAGATTACACACTTTATGAAACCCCTAATAAAAAGCAGAATGACAGGGTTGAAAGCCACAGACTAGGAGAGGCAGCAAGCTCTGAGGTGGGCAGCTACTCTGTGTCAACTCCTGGCACCAGAGGAGCCAGCATACATCCAGCCACTCTGCAAACGCAGCCTCTGCCCAGCCACCTCCACTTCTTCACTCCAAACAAACAAACGGAGCTGAAGCCACATACTTCCCCTAGAAACCCCAGGCCCTGCTAGTCTATAGCAGGGTGTCTTCTAGAAAAGGGGTCTTGCTTTGGACATATTTGATCGCTCTTGAAGCCATTCTTACTCCAGTTTGCTTCATGCTCAGTCAACCAACACCACAAGGCTCGGTGCCTCTGAACTGTCAAATATATTCTGTCTGTGGCTTAAAGACGGTCTCCCTAGAAGATCAGATGTTCCCGTAGCCTGATAATCGTACAGTGTCTGAAATAAGTACATTGCCAAGAGTAGACAAATATGACTTATTTTTACTACGACTATTTTTATTATTTTATATCCTGTAGCACTACAGATGTGACAGGCTTTTTACAAACATTAAAGGAAGTCAATTCCTCGCTCCGAAAATGTCACCAAAACCAGAGAACTATTGCCTTAACTCTTCTGTTTTGTGGTTTAGCACTTGCCACCACAGAACAGCTGAGATAAATGCAAAGTTTTCTGTAGAAATAGCCTGTGTGTCTCAAACAGTGACTCCTGGGTTATGATTCCTGCTCGAAGCCCTGTCAAATGTATCTGAATTTGTTAATAGTTTTGCTCCATTAGGCTGACTCTGCTAAAAGGCTATAAAAAGTAATAGTCCATTTGTGAGTTTACTGCTATTAGCTGCAAGTGTTAATTCATGTGCAAAAAACTATATAGCTACGTACATTCAGCCAGTAATGAAGCAGAGGAGATTACACAGGGCGTGAGAAAATTATTCCCATTGTAGATTTGGTGCATATTCATCTGTAAACAGTCAGACCTCCTGCCTCAAGAAAAAAAGCAATAACTTCTTGATTTTAATCACACTCTGTCAGTTCTAATTGCTTCACAAACAACATCACGGGGTGGGTAATTGGGCCCTTCAGCTTCTCCATCATAACAGTGTGACTGCTCAGGAGAGGAAAACGAATCCTCACCCATTTCCAAAAGCTAAAACAAAGCAGGTGACAGAAAGGGAGCCTGCTAACTTCTGTGCAAGTCCTGACCTACCTGTACAAGGTAATTCTTACATGTAATGCTTGATTAACCAAGTAAGAACAGGGATCTCCCCAATGAGCTAGTTGCTGGTGGGTGATGCATAGACAAAACTATTGCGTTTGGAAAAGTCCAGACTCAAGCCTGCCACCTGCTTTCACAGCCATGCAAAGGAAGATGAGTTCCTTGCCACCTTTCACCACCCTGTTTGTCAGTGCTTTTCCTTTCCCCCGAACATAAAAAGAGGAAAATATGCATGGCAGGTGCTGGGCAGTAAATTTTTCTACAGAAGTGCCCGTTGCCTCCTCAAGCACCAACACAGCAGCCACCGCTCTCCCGCCCTGGCACTGCCTGCCAGAACTGGGCAGAGCCTCGACAAGGGCCACCGAAGTGCCCTTGCAGCAGATCTGCAGCAGCATCAGGTCCTTCAGCAATATCCCCAGGCAGCCTGACTACCTAGCACTACTTCTCTCAAGTAAGGCCCTAACTGAGCCCTAAATATTGCGGATAATTTTTTTTACCAGTAAGAAAAAAAGTCTGCAAATCTAAAATCCATCAAGGATACCAGCTGAGCTCAGTGTTCCCTAGTCTTGAAGAGCAAAGAACTGTAGTTTTCCAAGATGTTTCCTAATCATATGCCTTGTCAGGAGACCACAGAACAAGGAAAGCCTGACAGTTCAGCACACTCTTGCTGAAGCAACATAATTGCTCAAACACATTTCAAAACTGCATCAAGGTAAAGCCCCAATCCAGCAAACTGCGTGCTCTGTGTGCACGCAACTTCACTTGTACATATAAGCCACGCTCGTTGAGTATTTTCTGGCTTTCTGGGTACCACCACAGCAGCACTGTAACACTAAGAAATTTTTGCCTGGCTTTAAGTAAGAAAAATAAATGTGGCTGTGAAGATAAAAAGAATAGGAAAATAAAAGAACTTATAGTTAAAGCAAGACTCAAGTGAGACCACATGGAATGAGACAACAGTGAAGCTGAGCAAAGGAAAATATTAGAAAAATTCAGGTTATATTTGGTGGAACGAGATCTTGAAAATCTGACGACATTTGCAAAGCAGCACTAGTTCCTGTGGGACATCAAGTACTGAAAAACCTGCCAGAATTTGTTATCCTGAGTTCAAATTAAAAAAAAGTAGCAGCAATGTTTCCAATTATTTTATTTTTAAAAAGTGGCAGCTCCCTGTACAAATGTCTGCAGAAGAAGAAAATAAACCAGGTTGTGACCATGGGTGCCAGGAAAACACAAACAAAGCATTATGCATTCAAGAATGTGATGCTACCTCACACAGAGCAGAGAAAGCCCAAGGGAGCTTAACATTACTTTGTCCAATATATAGAAGCAGGAGACACTATATCCCATTTTAGCACATATCTGGAGAAATGTTTATAAGCCCTGGGGAAATTATTCTCACCACACCCTACAACAGAGGTGAAAACAGGACTAGTTTTGTGACACAATGGACTGCAGTGGCACAGAGATATACTTATTTTCTGTGCACTAGAGCCGATTTCCTAGTCATATGCATATAAACATTATGGTACCTTCTCCCTTGTCAAATCTGTCCTAACTGAAACTGTTCTGGGAATATTTCGTTCAATGGTTAGTCCCTGAAAAACAGCATTTGCTTGGTCCAAACTTCTTGCTCGTTCTCATTTGAATGAATTTTAAGAGAGTAACTTTTAATGACGTTTTCACTGAGTTCCACCTTGTTTGCATTACATCACACAAAAGTGCACTGCAGCAAGGTTCTTCATAGTGCCATTATGCTATTAGTGATAGTGGGAGAAATTGTGATATTTTGATATCAACAGAAATAGCTTCATTGCCTTTCAGAAGAGATGGGAAAGGAAAGAGAAAAGGGACAATCAGCTGCTATGTCAAACATCCATATACAAATGATAATTCAGAGATGGGTTATAATGGTACCAAGGCTAATGAGACACTACAGATAATAAGAGACACAAAATCGAGTTGGCTTTAAAATCTGACTGTATTATAGAGCTAATCAAGAGGAAGAACGAAAACAAATCATTGCTTGTAGAAGTGGAGAGGGGGGAAAAAAAGTCAGCAGATGACTCAGTGCTCCTGGGTCATTCCAGTTTCAACTGTCCATTGACCTGCCTGGAGAAGTCTGAAGAGCACTTTTTAAAATGTTTTAAGGGTGCACTGTACTTTCTTGACTGAAAAGGCAAAATCAGGACAAGGAAGGGGGATATGTTTCTAGATCTGCCATTTGCAGCTAGGGAAGAGACAGAGCAGGAGAGGGAGTCTTGACAGTAGTAGATTAGAGAAATAGTTGTTCCTGCTGCAGGGAAGCATACATCCACATCAGCTAATACTGCTCTGTTCATCAGTCTTTTTTTTTTGTTAATAAAAATTTCTTTTGGATGTACTAGTCTTTTAATAACACAAGGTATTTTGTTTTAAATTTCAGGTTTACATCTCTTTCATCACCCTGCTTTCCCTATATGGGAAGGAACATTTGATGCTTTTACACTCTCTAACATGATCCTCTGCTAGCCAGACCTGTGAAAGCAGCAAGCATGCAGCAGTCAGTTGAAAGATTTGAGAAACATCCATCCAGGATTCACATGTGAATACTGGAAATGAAAATGAGCCAGACTTGGGGTGCATCAAACTGACTGTACCTCTGGGAACAGAGCCCAGTACAGTAAAAACCTGACATTTCTTATTGCCTGCCTGGGTCCTGTGCTTTCCTGAAAACTTGTTCTTAAGTGCCGAAGGTTAGAAACTCTTCTGATGCTTTGCCACCCAAATTTCACAGATGCAGAGACCATTTTGCAAGTTCTGTAACAAAGTATCTGCTACTGTCTGATTACATTGGGTATTAGCACTGGGTTTAGGTTCTTCAGAGAAAACTATTCAAAAGCTTCTGTAACTGGAACTAATTCATCCTCTATTCAGTTAAAGAGAAATTCACTAATATATTGTAGCCTTTTGTAGGCAATGCATTATATTAGCCTGTGTGTCTTGCCATAATATATTCCAAGTGATATGTGATGACGGCAAATCTGTTATCGATTAAAAAGGTGCTGAAGACTAGCTTGTCGGAAGACTGTTTTTTCCCAGTTTTACTCCTCATTAGTTTTTGAAGCCTGGAAGTTACAGAACAAAGTTCATGTTAAAGGCTACCACTAATATTATCATGCTGCTTTAATGCTGAAGTAATCAAATATGTGAAAATTATATTCCCAATTCATAGCACCACATTTTTATTCTAAACGTTAGAAGAGCACACACATCCTGGAGAGAAAAATGTTTGCAGCTGACTGGTATTTATCTGAGAAGTGTGATTTCCTCAAAAGCAGCTTGATGCAGCTTCCTGCCTGCGCGTCTCACACTGCTGGGGCTCCGATTCAACACTTGCATACTCTGCAAGTGGACACTAAGGGGTGTAAATTCATCAGCTTCTACTGAACTTCATATTCATACGCTGTTGTAAAGTGAGGTCGGAATAAGACTCCAGGCTTCACTTAGCATTACAATTCTCTTTTCATGAACTTGGAAAGGTTCTTTTGTAATAAAAATGCAGGGAGGCACAATTAGTTTTACTCTCTAAAAAAATTTTAATGGATGTTACTTTTTTTTTTGTAGGAGAAGGAATTTACTAATATTTAGCTATCAGATGTTTTCCTCTGAAGAGTCAGGTACTTTCCACCCCACACTTCACACACAAAAGTTTTGGAACTGATTTTGAGAGCTTTCTTCTTACATCAGCTAGCAAGACATCTTGAACCTATCCACTTAGTCCTTCCTCAGGGAGTTCAAGATTTATAACAAAACATTCTGCACATCATTGTTTGCAAAAAAAATCTCCATGCCAGAGCTTTCAATTCATCTTCACATGTTGCTTCTATGCCTTAACACATCTGATGAAAAGTCTACAATAGACTGTTGTAGGAGCTATTTGGAGAGATAGTTCAATGTTATATATCAAAATTTGTGGTGATTATTTAGAACTATTTTATAAATCAAATGAAGAATGACAAAGAAATGAACATGTCTCAGTATGATCTTGTTCCGAATGATGCTATTGAGAAACATCACATTGGAGCTTAGCAACATGGAAGCAGAAACTTGTGGAGTTCGGAGTTCCCTGGCAGAGCCACAGTCCCAGCCTGCACAGATGGCAGAACGGAGGTACTGTATATCTGATATGGTGAAACTCATCTGGTAGGACTGAGTGGTGTCTGCCAAGTACTTGGACAATAAGTTTCTTCATCAAGGAATACACAGAGTTTACAGGCTTTGCTTGGTGCAGGTAACATTTCCCCCAATGCGAGAGCATGTGGCAGCTTTCCAGTATTAACATTCTTTTACTAAAGGTAAAACAATGAACTTTATCAAGCAGTTGGGCTTTCCTGATCCCTTAAATGATCACTTGCAAATCGCTCCATATATTTGTAAAAGCTTTTAAAGGGGTCTCTTTTAAAGAGGAAAGCAAAATGGTAGAAGACTTCACTGTGGCAGGGCTCCCAGAAAGAAAGAGTCACACTTCTGTTCCCCAGTAGTCACCTTCAGCCTTGCCCTTGCCTAGAAAGTGTTGAAGAACTTTGCTCACCTCTCTGAGTACGAGGAAGTTTTAGCATCATTTTAAAGGGTGGGAGCTGACAGCAGGCACCACCTACAGATAGGACTGTTTATGCTAATGCAGGATAAATGGATGGAGATCTCTTTTAATTGTAACCACTGGAGTAAACATGGAAGTGTTTTCTTGTGCAGAGAGATAGCAGTGCAGACAAGGAGCGCAATGGGAGCCACACTATAGTGGCAATTGTTTCTTTGCAAGGAAGGTTCCTGCTATTAATATCACTGCTATCATACCAGATAATACAGTAAAAGGCAGCAGCTTGCAGAAAGGCTTAGGCTAGAGTAAACTGAGGAGTCCTCTTTCAATTAGTGTGGGGTAAAGTCCGCAGGGTGTTCTCATATCTCTGCAAGCTAAACATTCACCTACACCAGGACAGTCCCGCTATTTGCTTTGCAGTAACACCTAACAGGCTGACCAGGAGCGGGGCTGACTCTTCTAGAGGTTGTGTAAAACAGCAAGAGTCAGGCCCGTGCCTGCTTCAAAGAACAGAGGCAAGAAGTCTGGGAAGTTGAACAAAACTGCTGTCCATCACAGTGTGCTGGGACAGATCCTGATCCCTCCAGGGAAGGCGGGTGTCCTGCGATCTACCACGAAAGGCAGATGAGCAACCCCTGAGAAGATAGTGATGCTGCTTGCGGCCAGTCCCCTCCATCCCCTGTCAGGACTCACTGTTGCAGAGGGATGTTGCTTCTCTCCACAAAGCTTTGAAGCCCTGGCAGAGGTTCATCACCTTGCTTCGCGCACCAAAGTCTTTCCTGGTCTACTTTCAGGCCCTTCCTGCAAAGGCCCTGTGCAGCCTGCAAGTCCAGAATGGAGAATTTCCACCCCCTGCTCGAGCCCTTTGGAAATGGCTGATTTACCACAACGCAGGGAAAGAAAGAGAGAAGGCTACTGAAACACTGCCCAGCCGGGGCCCTCACAGCCAGCTCAGGTTCAGGAGGGAAGGAAAGCACAAAGAGCCCAGAGACCCCCCAGCCTGGCTTTCTGCAGGACCTCAACATATCAAATTGAAATGGGCCTCTTTTTGCCTGTGGCTCTTCCTATAGTTTAAATGCTTTAACCTTTAAAGGTAGCATTCAGGAACCATAGTACTTAAGCGTTAAAGCTAACTTGGAGGGTATTTTTGCAAGGGGGAAGGAGTTTTACAGGGGCTGTTACCTCACAGACCTGAATTTCGTTTCAGCATAGGACATGTGCGGTGCTGGCTCTGTGTATAACCTGCCCATGGTCCCTTGTCTCACCAATTTCCTCAGTCTTGTCCTGAGAGGATCAACAGATTAGGAGCAAAGAGGATTTAAGGCTTCTTTCATAGTGGTGCTGAGTGCCTGCTGCTTCTAGTAGTTTTGATAGGAAGAGCGCTCAGCATTTCTGCAGGAGGCAGCAATTCATCTCTATCAGTGCTGCTCTTTGTCCTGGTCTTTAAAGATTATTTGAAACACTGGACAAGAAATGAAGAGCAGCTTTTCCCTATCAAAAAACATCAAACCTCTCTTCAATTTTGTTGATACCAGTATCTCTAATGACAGCCTGTGTTCGTCCTCAGAGCAGGCCCTGTACATTCTTTCTTCCTTTTAAAGATTTTGCTTGTGCTGCCATTAAGTAAGCCTTACCCGTATGTCAGAAGCATCACTTTCTCTCTGCTCACGTAGTTGCTCATCCAATCCTCTAATTCCTATTTTTTATCTCCCTGTCTTTTTCTCTCATTTCATCTCCACTGTTACTTTCTGTTTCCTTTGTTTACTCCTACGTCTACAGATCTTCGAAAACACTCTCCTGACATGATCATCCTTCTGCCTCCTCCGCCTGTTGTTCGCTAAGCTTTGCTGTTCCTCCGTGTTGAGTCCTTTCTTCTTTCCTCCCACGTGGCTTCAAATGTTTCCTTTCCACAAGCACTCTCAGGGGTACCAGTGGCTCTTTAATGAGGGCCCAGCCAAAAGGGACCTCTCTCCATACACCTGAAGATCACATCCTCCTTGGACATAGGTCAGTGTTCCTTCTTTCCAGACCTCCTCAACTACTAATTTCCCATTTCCCTGTCTGATGCTCAGACTTCTGTAATTTCTCTTCTGTCCTGCCAGTATCCCGACACTCCACAAGGTTCTGTCCATCTGCCATGCTCTATTATACAATTTTCTCTGCATATTTTAACTACCAACAACTATCTCCACAGGTGACCCTCCGTTCCTCTGCCAGTGAGAAAGCAGCTTGATTTCTGGAACAATTCACCCCTTAGAGTCTCTTTGCTGACATCACCTACAACAGTATTGAGAGGATACATTTTGTTGTAAGGATACCTCTACAGTAAGAACAAGAAGCAATCAGTTCTTTTCATACTCTGGTTGCCATTCAAATAGTTAGGGTTGGGGTTTGCAAGTAATTACCTGCATTCCTTTTATAACACGAATATAGCAAAATTTCAGCAGCAATCTCCCTAGGACAGAGTAGTCACTGGACAATGGACGGCTGCCTCTCAGCCTGCCTTGCATTTCAGAGCAGGGCAGAAAGCTGAACGTCTCTATGCACCATTACAAAACCAGGCTTCCAGTACAGCATAGCAGCCAACAGCGTCTCAGTGTTTCCATGATGGTATATCACAAACTGTGTAACTGAGCAGGCATGCTATGCAACCAGTCCTACCTGCCAGGCACCCAATTTCAACAAAGCCTCCAAGCACAAATATATTTCAGGTTTCTAGCTAACTCTTCTCTAAAATTGGAAAACAACATGTGATACCTCCACTTAACCAGTTAAAACAGGTCAAAGCTACTGCCACCAACACTTTAGCAAAGCCCTCTTACTCCTGCCATACCCCCATGATTTTATTATTTTATTTATCACTTCTCTGGACAGAGGAAGCCAAAGCAAGAGATTAACTTTATTAGAAGCCAAAGCAAGAATTATTTTGGGGGTTTAGTGGCACGTAGACAAAGCTTGCAGCCAGGTCCATCAAAAACACAAGACATTCCCCCCATTAGTATGGTGGTGAAGCAGAGCCTACAGATCTACCTCTCCCTCTAACCGAGAAACACAGCCATTAGTTTCACAAGCAAAATACAGGAGGTAAGACATATGCAGATTACTTTTGAAATAAAAACAAATGTGCACAAAATATCCTTATAAAAGAGTAGCCTTAGCCTCAGTTGAGTTCCAGGTTAACCAGCCCCCAGTGCTCACCAGATGCCTCCAAACAGTCTTTAAGCAGCTGGGCTGCCAGAAAAGAGCAGAGGCTGTATGAACTCCACACTGCTGAATCACTCCGGTGCTTGAGACGAAAACAAGCCCCACAGCCTTGGGCTTCCAAGAAGATGCAGCTGCTGGCCAGAAAGCAGAGCAACCTTAAAAATACTTTTACTGGCTTCAGATCTGCACTAGATCACTATTAACAAGCTTAAACAGGTTTTCAAATCAAAGGTGGTTAATTACGATTTTCCTCGGTTTTCCTTTTCCTTTTTTTTTCTTCCCTTTAAAGTAGCTTTCTACAAAATAATCTTGATCTTTCCTAAACTGTTGTTCTCCCTTTTTCTCTCTTGTTGGTTAAATCTGGGCTGAAGTTTGATTGTTGTAGGACAGAGGTATACTAGGAAATTTGATGCAAAGGACAAGAAAACAAAAATCAGAGGTATTTGGTCTGAAAAGAGGCTTTGTCCAAGGTATAATTCTTGTGTGTTTAAGTACAGAGTAATAGATTTGGAAGGATAAGTCATATATCTTAGGATTTTCTTCCCTGCCCCCTTTGATTGATTAATTCCAGTCTCTTCAGATCTTTGCCTGTTCCCACAAACCTGGAATCTCAGGATTGTTTGATTAAGTCATGGTTACCATGACAATAAAAGTGCCTCTGGCCAGTTTGACCTTTGACTGGATTCAATTCACTGAGAGGAATGGACAGAGACTATAGAAAAAGCTTCAGCTTCATGTCCACTACTGCATAAAACGGGCTCTCCCGCACTTTCAGAGAGCAAGCTCGTCGCCCTTTTTAAGATATAAATTGGGTTGGAATGCTCTGGAAAGCATTTCTAAGGTTTCGGTAACCAATTTCGTGGTGAATATCGCTTCAGATACAAAATGCACACAAACTTATGGTTGGAGACTTATTTTAAAACAGGCTGTTTAGCACAAGAAAAACAAAAGCTGAAATCAAGCTTCACATGTCTGACATATACACACAATTTAAAATCATGTCATATACATATCCATTAGATATTTACAAATATCTATTTCTAAATGTGTAGACATGCATAAAAGCAGATTTCAGACTTAAGACTCATTTCTTCCTGTCACACCCCACCCCCAAGCTGCAGGCATTGTGCTGCTGTTGCTCATGTAGACAATTATTCCTTTTCAAATACTTTCATTGTAAATCCATTTCAGAAAAAATAAGGGGGGGGGGGAAGAGAGATTTCAAAATTAAACCTGTTATGCGATTTGTAAACGGGCCTGACAGAATGACAGCCGAGTGGCCATTGCAAGGCAATTCATGCATGCAAGATTGCCAGATCCCTGGTGGGAGAGTACGCGGTGCCCGCGCGTGTGGGGGCTCCACTTGTGCTCTTCTCCCGGCTGCTTTGCGCTGCGCAGCCTCCTTTATTTTATTGCTTTTTCTTTGCAAAATAGGGAAATATTTTCTTTAGTCTAGCTCAGAACAATAACAGAAGAGTGCTAAAAAAAAGGACTTGCTTCTGAAGTCATCAATTCCCCAAAACGTGGTGGGTCGACGTGGTGGCATGCAGAATCAATGGCACGAGCCATTGGGGAAGGGTGGGCTTTGCTGGGCACAGCACAGAGTGAGCAATGAACAGCCCTTCTTCAGCATACCCAGCCAAGGTGACTGTTAGCCAACGAAATGGCATGGAGCCAAATAAAGGGAAGAAAAATAAACCCAGGCACTGTAAAAACAGAGCAAAAAATGGTGTCTGGGCTGAGGTAATAGCTGCATTGACCTTACTTGGGTAATAGACAATGCTAGTCTAAAAGACAGACCGGTGTGGGCAAGCTGGAACTTAGAAATTAATTTTCCCAGTTTAAGTCTTTCCCTTTTTTGTTTGATTTGTTGCTTATTTACTGTCAGGAAGCTCTTCCTTCTTCTCACCTAGTTACCATGAATTCTGAAGTCATAGGAAATAACTGCTGGGAATTATTTGCGGTCTTCCACATGGCCTTTCAGACACAGAATCCTCCTGCTTTCCGTGCTGGCTGTCAGGACCATATTCTGTCAAGTGGTACAATTTCAGCAAATTCAGTAGAGAACTGTCATTGTTATAGGATATTGGTTCCCAGAGCAAGAATTGGAAGAGATATTTGTTTGGGAGGGGATAGGGAATGGAGGGTTTTGTTTGGCACTTTTTTTTTTTCCTCCCTTCTTTGGTGAATAATAGTGGGGAAAATGTCAAGAAGTATATACAGCAGAATGATCCAGCTGAAGAAAATGTCTCCCTACTGGAAAAGCATTCTTGCCTCCAAGAGAAGTCAAAGATAAAATTTTCAAACACACTTACCTGATTTTCAAGGAAAAGTCCTCTGACTTTGTAAAAAACATATCTGAATCCTTCTACTTCCATAGTTCATAAGTGAAACTCATTGATTTGGATGATGACCATTTCACCTCTGAAGAAATATCAGTCACCCACCTCACTGGCTCATTCACCATCCCTCGCTGCAAGATGGGAGAACATTATTAATACAGAATTTGCCTGCTGCATCTCGGCTTTTCCCTCCCTTCATTCTTTTGATGCTGCGTCCTTCCAGTCGTGCCAGTCTGTAAACTCTCAACAGTATTTTGTATTTTCCTTTAGTCTCTCTCTCCCTCTCTGTAAGATTTCACCAGCCTATTAGTGTTAGAAAGTGAGTGTTTATTAAATCCAGATATCTATTTATCTATTGGTCTATCTTTACGCAATTCATATACATGCATGTCTGCTGAAGCACGGTCCTGGGTATAATGTTCCATTAGAGTGAAATGTTTATGTAAAGGAAACTGAGGAGTTTAGCTATTATAAACCTGGACACTGTCAGTTTACTTACAAGAATGTCATATACAGTCTGTAGCCAACCTTAAATTGAGACCCTATCACATCTCTTCTTTCATATCTGTCCCTTTTTGTCTTCACTTGTGGCCCATCGCAGACATATCATGGATTAGTTCACAAGAATCTTAATATTAGTCAGTAGGATGATTATTGGAAAGACATCGTGTCAGTGCAGTGTGAATATCAGACCATTTCTTTTTGTCTGAGAGGATATCTGTTCCTATAACTTCAGAAAATTATCACACAGGCTGTTGCATCTGTCTCTCCCTCAGAAATAAATCTACACAGAGCTACTAATTTTTTTTTCCCTCTTAAATAAAAAAACTACATGACAAGCCCTCAGTCCCCTTCCATCCAAGGTAAGCTGTGATTTGATGAGGGTTAGGGAAGAAGCAAGGGTCACTGGATGAACCAGGGATGCCTACCACAAGGAAAACAATTTCAAAATACCTTCCTTTTTGTACAGGCTAGATTCTCTGCTCTGGGAAAACATGCTTTATTTTTATATCCAGTATATAACAGGATGTTAGGTGATCACCAAGACAGGGACTGTTATGTTTAAAACCCTGCCAGCTAGCTGTACTCATCTCCAGAGTAACCCTTAGCATAATCACAAACTACTGGTGTGATTTTAAACATAAGTGTCTGGCCATGGTTAGCAATGACATTAGCTGAGAGAGTGAAAACCAGCCTCTTTCCCCTCTTGTCCCTGTTGCCAGAGCCTGCTGATCGCACGGTGGCTCTCGCTCCCGGCAGCGTGATGCTGCTGCCCGCGTGTTCCGCAGCCCAGCTCCCTTCTGCCTCACCCCCCAAAAGGCAGCAGAGCTCTAATGACCTCCCATGCACTTACATCTAACAGATACGTTTTTGAAAACGGAATCAGACCTCACACATCTACAAACACTTTAAAAGGCTTCTCACTGCACCTCCTGCTCTCTGTTCTCTACACTCAAGTGAAAGAATTGCGCAAATCCCACACACACTTTCATCTACTCTTCCCGACAGCAAGAAAAACTTAGAAGAACCAAAGGAAAGCTAAAGAAACAACTCTGGATGCTGTCTGCTCAGGGAAAATTTTCCATATCTGGCTTTCACTGCTGCTAGAGGGCTGGGGGAAACTTCACTATCACTGCTTTCCCTCTGTGCCCTCTGCTTTCCATGGCTCCATGTGGGGAAGGATTTTGTTTGCTGAGTCAAGCCAGTCAGTGAGAGAATCTTTCCATCACCACTTCCCAAAGACTGTCCCTCTCTTTTCATCTGATGCTCACCCACTCATAAAAAAGGGAAACAAACAAACAAAAAAATCCCAGAATCAGTCTTGGTTCACCTCTTCTCCCTTTCTTTATTACTCTGTTACTCCCACCCATCAGATTTATGGACTATCTTTTATTGACTGGTGTGGGCTGAGTCATGCGAGGACAAATTGACAGGGATGCATTTAGCCTGCACGTGTCACAAATGGTGTACGAGCAGAGGCGGCAGACAAACACACACTGCCGACAAGTTACTGGGACTTGTTCACAATTGCATTGGGTAGTGTGGATACTCAAAATTGTGCAAGAGCATAACAGGCTTTTTCTCCACACTAAAAGAAACAAATACAACCACTGTGGTAACGAGTCACAATGCCTCACCTTAATTGGGACTCCCTTGTACCATCTTCATGACAGAACTGAGACGATGTGATGTACCTCCAAACACAAATTGACAGCAGAGCCCAAAGGTCTATGCAGTCCTTAGAGAAGTCAGTAATATAGCAGAAACTAGTTAGGAGGTTTTTAGCATCGGTTCAGAAAAGCCACAACCAGATAAAAACCATTGCTTTGATGTAAGTTCAATCTAAGAATTTTGAATTCAAAACAGATCGATAGGGCGGTCTTCTTATTGACAAGTTTTATATCAGATCAGGTATCATCTGCCTGTGCCATTTTCTTTGTGCTGTGCCAGGTGTCACACAGCAAAACCAGCAAAAACTTCCAGGTGCTCCAGGTAATTCAGCAGGCCCATGACCACGTGCTCATGCCGAGTTTGGAGAAAACCTGGTGCACAATGCCACCCAGGCTGCCTTCCTTTACTTGCTCTAATTGTGATTTCTTTAAATAAATAGTTGCAAAAAGTTATTTTGCAAAAGCAGACCAAAATGACGGCTGAAATCCATTTACATTCACCTAGGAGAGCACAGTACAAGTACCCCTTCCTCCATGAGCCTCTCTGCTTTGTTACAGTCACCTCCTTTCCAGCAGCCACCTCTGGGGCTCTCTCCATTCAGTGCCTCTTGAACCCTAACAGGGTCTTGGGAAATAGTTTCCCTTCCCTGAATGAAAAGCTGAGGTGCGGGTTGCTTCTTACAGTACCCCTCTATTCCACTAATTATTCCCCTCCACTTCCATAGTCACGTTGTCTGCCCTTTGCTACTGTTCAGTCATCTCTTCCCTAATGCCTTTGGTGACTAGAAGAAAACAGAAGTAGAGAAGATGATTCACACAAACTAAACTGGGGTTTGAACTTCCTTCAGTTACACATTTTTTTCTGAAACAGAGCTGGGGAAACTGCCAGTCCAAAGCAGAGCCTCCTCAACCAGTGCATTCCCTCACTGCCACCCCAACATTTCCCCTATTCTTTCGGAAGCAAGGAGATTCACTGTTAAGAAACACCCGAGGTGATGATTTTTCTGTTGTTCTGAGGCCAAGCAAAGCCTCTGGCTTGGCTGGCTGCAAGGTGACAGATTTCACTCTCTTAACTGCATCTTCACGAAATCTACGCTGCCTGCTAATCTCCCGCATCCCTGTAGAAAAGTCACGACTGAAGACTCAAGTTGTCAAAACATCACTTGTCTTTTCCACCAACGCTGGTGGAAGCATGGCTGTGCTCAGCCGGAGCGGAGTTGAGCTAGCTTTTAGAAGGTCCCTGTTTCCAATTTAGCACAGCTCCCAGGAGGTATTACATTTCCTGGTGCAGAGCAGAAAACGCTTTGAGATCCTCAAGCACAAAGCCTTGTTGTTTTATTCATTTGTACCNCTGAGCAAATTCTCTTTTCAAGGCTTCCAGTGGGGAAATTTCCTTCAGTTTCTCCATAGCAGAATCCAGATTAAAGCTACCTTTATCCTTTTAGCGTCTAGAAAGCACGATTCCTTCAAAGACTGGCTTTACTTCCTGTATTCCTGGAAGATCTTTTTAATTGCAAGAAACACTCTGTTCCTAATTACAAAAGCATTTGAGCTCCTCCTGTATTCTGTTGTGTTGTTGGCAAAGCCCCTGGAAGAGCTCTCCAACCTGAAACTTCCAAGGAATCCACTAGGAAACCCTCTGCAGCTTCCAGATAACGTGCTGCCAGCTTTATTAAAAGAGCAATGCAGGAGCAGGCTCACACTCGCATTGCAGTCATTCTTGGCACTCCTGCAGCCGCCTCCATCCAAGTATTCTGCACGGCTCATTCCACTAGCTGCCTCTTCCTACCATCCCCACAGCTAACGTGTGCAAGCACCTTCCAGGATCACCTGAAGCACGTCTAATTTATCGCACTTCATGAATTATACCTTATAAAGGCTCTCTGATGTCATGCCCGCTTTTCCCAAGAGAGAACCCGAGGCAGGGAGCCGAGCAGAGCAGCAGCAGCCTGAGAGGTCTTTGTGCCAGCGGACGAGGGCAGGCTGGCTGTCTCATGAACCCGGGACAGTCTCTCAGATGTTCAGCATGTTTAACACAATTCTGTCCACAAGCGCTGTGCTACTGCTAACCGACCAGATCCCAGTGCTTTTCTCGAATTTTCCCCGGATTACAACCAGGGCAAGTTTGCTGCTGCTTCATAGCAATGTTTCTCTGATTACAACCTAGGCTGACAATTACAGTGATTTAAAACCAAAGTAATTGTGAAGTACTTTGATCATGCTTAGCACAACTTGTGGTTTGTAGGCTGCAAATAGTTGCAAGGAACTCTTGGGTTCACAATTTCCTTGAATATAAATTTTATTTTGATACATAAGGCATGATTTTAATATTAAAATTAACCTTGTGTTTGGTTTTCCCCCTCATCCCATTTCTTCTTTGGATATTATTGCTGGTAGAATTATCTCTCCCTAAGCTTAATATTTACCACACAATTTGTTTTAGCTTAAACTTTACTCTCCATATTAATTTGCTTTTATTAAGAAATTTCTAAAGTATTTTTTAATTTTGCTCTCAGTCATGAAAGTTTTTCTTTGGGTTTTTGTTGTTGTTCAAAGCACAGGATCTGGCAACGCAAATCACGTTCTTGCAGGGTAGAGAGAGAAGGCATCTGAGCAGCATCTCAAGTGAGTCCAGACCTGGGTTACTGTGAGGGTCTCTGGTGACATTACAGAAGTCCTAGCAGCAATTTGCACTGCATTAATCCAGCCCATGCACCGTTTTTGTTAACATAATATGAGCAATAAATCCTTCCATTTCTCTCTCCTTTCTTTGCATTGTTAAGAGTACTGGACATTTGCTTTTGCAACAGTGACCAGCTGCAACAGTTGGCTGCAGCTAAAGCTCCTCCAAGTTATATTTGCCAAGCACTGTACATGGATCTGTATTTCAGATCACATTTGTCTGCAGCGTTCCTTGACTACAACTAACGAGGTAGCACAGATGCTGACCCTCTCTAGTGAAATTATGTGTTGGCCTCCATTACGTTCTGCTGCTCCTGCCCATTCCTGGAAGAAGGCTCCGTCCTGGGCTGCTCTGGGCTTCCCCTGTCTCCAGCCCAGCGCGTGCTCACTCACGGTGTGATTTCAGGTATGAGTGGCTGGTTCAAAGGGAGGTGCACATGTTGGCCCCATCCCCGAACTGGCGCCTCTCTGCCTGGGAAACCTGAGAGTTTCTGTCCTTGCTTATGAACCGTGACATCTGCGCATTCCTCGGGCGCTGACCCCCGGGGGCCAGAGGTCACCCCAAGGTCAAGCAGTTTCCTCTTTCACCACCAATAGAGACCTTGACTAGAGGTAAATTATGTTGCAGTTTAAGGAAATAATTTGAAACACTCTTGTAATTATAATAAATTTTGCTGTTTACATTTTAATCTTCAACCCTTTCACCCTCTGATTCTCTTGTTTAAGAAAAAAAGTAGGGAATTATATATTTAACAGAAAAACTCCTGTCATGGTGGACAGTTGAATAAATAACTGGAGTTCCAATAACACAACAGCTCCAACATCTTTGTCTGCCTTCAGCATGAGCATGCACTTTTGTAAGTGCAAGATCTACTTAATCTTCAGATAAGTATGTTCATGCAGCAAGAATGGAAACATAATATTGTGCTAGGAATGTCACGTGATTCCCAATTCTCCATCCTGAGTAACTGTAAAGTTTCTTGAAGAAAAATCTCAAGCACCTTACTCAGGCAAAATTCCAGTTGACTCCAATGAAATTTTGCAGTAAAACAGACTTTGACTCACGGCTATAGAAAGAGCAGCTGTTTTACTGAGCACACGTTGTCATCTGATCATTTTCTCTTACTGCTCACACATGCTGATGGGCTTGGAAAACCTTATATTCAAAGGAAAATGCTAAAACAATCACAATAAAGTCCTACTAGTTTTCAGCTGGGTACCATTACTCCATCTCATATTCTAAAAAAAGACCCTGCACATGTACAACCACTCCTCATTTACCCAAGACACACTGTCATCTGAACACTGAATTTGGAGCAGCCATGGAAGAAGCAGAGTGATTACAGCAGTAAGGTCTATAGTGATGTTAAGAGTTGCAAGAACGAACACTTGAGGAAGGCAGAGAAAACCACAAAACTACTTGGTACAAAACATGAATTCTCAGAGCTAAAGCACAGAGCTTTCCTTGCAAACATACCTGAACTTTGTGCCCATCACCACTCTGAATGAGAGTGAAAGAGAGCTCCCATCTGCAGGTGTCAGGGGTTCTGCAGTCCTCCCTCACTCCAAGGACCCTATTTGTGTGCTACTTAGCATGAGCACAACACAGTAAGGCCAGGGGTGCAAACAGAGCAGGCACAGCTGAGACCAGTGCGCTCTAATCTTCATTCTGTCACAGGTGAGATGTGTGTCCTAGGGCAGGCAATTTAACTTCTCTCTGCTTTAGCAATGACACTTGCAAAGCAGATACAACAATCACCTTCATAAAACGCTGTGAGATTTACTACTGCAAGCAGCTGCTCTCAGCAAGATCGTGTCTGCAATCGTGTCTGCAAGAGGTATTATTACAGAGTGCCACGTGTTTTGAGAGCCTTGGATAACAACAGGTTATGAAGAGATCAACATTGCCTTCAAAAAAGAAAAAAGGAAATAGAGAAAAATAACACGGGCTAAAGGTACTCACTCAGTAGCAGAGAGGAACCTGTGGCAAGGAGCACTCACTCCCAGAGTAAAGTGCCCTAGACCTGCCGAACTTACAACCTAACCCCGAGTGCAGCAGGGTGTTCTGGGGAGCGAGCTCCTACAGCGGCAGGCTCAGGGCAGCTGGCTGAGTGCTAAGGGGGTTTGCCTGCTGTGATGAATAGCTCACTAACACCAGGTGATCCCAAAGCACGGGCAAGATAAGGCACAATACTGCTTACTGGAAAGTGACAAGGGAATATAAGGAATCACTGACCAACCAGGTTTTTTTTATCTTTATGTACTTGTTCCTGGGATGGCCTGTACGAACAGTCTCTGTCCCAGGAAGCTCCTGCCTGCCTGTCGATGCAGCTCTCTGTGGGGGCAGAGCCAAGGGGCAACTTCAGTTCCTCCCTTCCCAGAGTGCAGCCCTGTTTGGGACAGCCTTGTAGCTCTGGCTACCCCACTGCTGACCCCACCCCATGCTTAATTCTGTGAGTTATGCATTTGATGGATGCACAGGCAGCTGCCCTGCTGTCCTTGACTGAAATTATCCTGTTCTTATCTAAAGGGGTAACAGTGCCAGGGAGTAAGACTGGACCTCTTCCTCTGCAGGAGGAATGGGAGGAAGGTGAAGGTGTCTCTTCTCTGCTTGAGAGCACAGGGATCAGCAAGACACCACTCTGAAATGTGGCAAAAGTCTGTAGCTGGCGAGTGCCGTCTTCCTGTTGGCAGCACATGATCTAAGTCTCTTTATCTTTTTTTTCCTTCCTGGGGACCCTTTCCCCGGCCAGCTGGATTAGGGTACCAATATCTCAGTCTCCTGTCTCAGCACAAAAAAGAATCCTCTTGTAGCAAGCACTGCGGACAGTGTCCTGTGCCTTTGAACAGATACTCTCGCTTGAGACACATACAGAGCCTCCAGCGGAGCCAATGAAAGCCGTACGCTTGCGTCCAGTAGCAGAGTCTCAGTCCCCGCACTGATCCACATCAATGATTTCAACAGAAGATGCTCTTGGCTGGATAGGAACTGGAAGCTCTCCAGACCTCAGTTCTGGGCTTTAGTGAAAATCTGTTTCTTTAGCACTCTGGTGCACTGGTCGGACTGCACCAACACAGCCTAATAGTGTAATTTTACCTGTATTCAAAGTAAGCAGCAGAAGTCCCACTGCTTTCAGATGGGAACTGTTCCAAGCTCTTAATCTTAATTGATTGACCAAATTAGAAATGAATCAGCCTTCCATGTTCAAAGAGTTGAAACAGTGATAGTCTATGCCTTCCAGAAACATGACAAATGAACCATTTCTGAACACAGCGTATAAACCAATACCGTACAGAAAAGCATTGAGGTGGTACACAGATGGTAAAATAGAAACTCCTCTACATTGGATGTTACTGCTAAATTTGGCCAGTTCCCAAATCTGACCTTACTGACAGTCCATACAGAGTATGGGAAATGAAACTTGGCTTCTGCAGTGCTTGCTTTTCGTTCTTAATGCCCAAGTGTTGCTGAGAGATTCCTAAAAGCAATTCCCATCTCTCAGTGAACGGGACTCCCAGCAATAGCTGGAGTTTGACTACAGGGAGTAAGAGAGGTTTCCCCATCCCCAGTTTCTACGCGTACATTAAATTAGATCAGTATCTTGTTTCGGGACAAACCTAGGTAGATTACTCTTTTGATGTACTGTGTCTGTGCCTATGTTCCTCTGATGACAGGATACCACAGAAATAATGTAGGAGTTTCCATGGATCCTCCCAAGGAGTAGCAAGATCTGTCATTCCTATCAGTAGTACTCAGACACTCAGCAGCAGTGCTGATCCAGAGTCCCACCGCACAGATGCACATCAGTGGAGACAGTGTCAGACTCTACATCGCAATGAAACTTTTCAGTGTTTAACTTGCATGAGGTTTTAGGAACCGATGTAAAGCAAGGGAAGGCATTTGAAAACCTGTGATTAAATAGGCTGGACCACATTTCTGTCCAGCCCTCGGCTGAACCAGAATCCCTGAGTTACTTTCCCCACAGGATCCAGTGTCTCAGTCAATCTTTAGAGATAGCTTTCTCTGGGAATGCAGCCACAGGACTCCTGACCTGCATTAGCTTCAAACATGAAACAAAAGGATTTAACTGAAATTCAAGAAGCCTGGACTAAGGACACTCCAGATTATGAAAGCATCAAGGTACTGTGATCATTAGCAATCTCAGTGCTATGTGCTAAGAATACGTATTTAAGCAGATCCATGTTCTGAGCATCCTCTCAGTTATTTTCCTGTTGACCAAGAGACAACTTACAGCATTCATGCTCAAAACTTCAGCTCCCTCTCCCATTTTCTTTCCAGAGTGGAGAGCTGTATGCCCCCCACACAGCTAACCAGATGGCATGGATCTGAGGAGTAGAGATCAAGATGTTTGCTTTGCCCAGCAGTACATCAGTACAGGACAGATCAGGGTAAGACTTGTCTGTGACTTTCTCCTCCGAGAAGCAAGCAAATGTCCTAGTGACAAACTCACAGGAATCCAGTATTACTCAGAGCATTTTCTCTTCTTGCATCCATGCATGGATGATCATGTGTGACCAGGTTGTAGTCATCTCGCAAGAGAAATGTTCTGCCACGGGGAGATGGATAGAGGGACAGGAGAGGAGATGGGGAAACATTCCCCTGCAGAACCTCTCTACCCAGCTGAGCTAGGTCCAAGGTGCCAATGCTGGCTGTCCAGCACAGAAAAGGGCAAACCGAGATTCTCTCTAAGGAGTACCCAAGTTCTTGCCCTTTTAGAAACCTTCTCCTTTCTTCCGTGGAGACATTTGAAGTCTTTATTCTCCATGTAGTTGTGTGAAAGTTTTTAGGCTGGTCTGGAAGAAACGCTTCCATCCCTCCTTCCTGAGCATTTGTTTTCTTCTCTTATCCACCCTAGTTTTCATTGTTTTCTTACAATTGATTACTATAACTCTGACTTTCATTTTACTTCAGTGATTAGAAGCCTAACAGAGAGGTTTTTGCACCACAGGGTTAAAGACTTAATCCAATTTATTGTAGCTACTTTCTTGGAATACCAAAGTTAGCTATTGAAATATTTTGGTAGATATTCAAGCAAACCCAAAACTCAGCTGGTGCTTGGGTAACCCCGTGGACCACAGGAGAGTACTGTGGGGAAGCGAATGGAGAGGGTAGCTGACTCATCTTTCTCACCTCCACATTTCTATACGTGTCTGGTACTCAGATGAGAAGCAAAACATGCTGCCTGCTATCAATGTGCTATCTCGATTGCCTGTAAAGCAAAAACTGATTGGGTTGGCATAAATTCCTTGCCTGAGCTTTAAAGCAGCCTCAGGAGTAGGAATGGTTGGTCCCAGCCAACAATCGAAGGAAAAGCAGAGAGCAGAGTACGCTGCCTGGCACACAGGAGCAGAACCGACATACCTCATGTTCTCTTCTGTCTGACTCCAAATGGACACTTAGCTATGTAGCCGAGGCTGCTTGCAAGAATAAAAGGGCTTTAACCCCTGTGGTGCTTGTACAGTATAAACTTTGCCCACTCTCTCCTTTATCAAAACAGCTATTCTTCTCCTGAACCAGTCCAAGCTATTTGGGCTCTGACATTTCTCTCACTCTTACTGCAAGCCACGCAGTTCAAGAACCCACTTCTGCTCCTGTTCAGGCAGCGCAGATTACTCCTGTCTCTGCTGCCTGACTTCACTCTTTTTAGCTCCTGTATCCCCACCAAATGTAGAGCTTCTGTTCTGTTGTGTACGACAGCCCTGTCAGGAACCAATGTGTCCTGCTGCACTTGACATCTGAAGAAGGAGGGAACCACAAATTTTCATAGGAACTGAAGAAACCACAGTAGAGAAAGGAAGGATTTCCGTCACAGCTCATAGACAAAAGTTGCCTCATAACAAGCTTGTAACGCACCTGGCACCAGAAGCTCCCGTCTCGTCCGCTGCTGGGAGGCACGATGGCAATGCAGGAATAGTGGAAATCTCACCAGGACAGATATTTATGCAAGTGACTTGTTCAGCCAGTGAAATAATTTTGAACAACAAGACAGCTTCTTTCAGTCTGAAGAAATCGGTACGTTCACCCCAGCCACTATTTATTTTGTAAGTGTCCTGCATATAATGAAAGGAACAATCTTTCTTACCATCTGCCTGACTGAAAGGCACATTTTGTGTGTCGAACAGTTTCAGAGAGCTAATGGCAAAGTGCACATTACTAGTCCAGCAGTGAAAGCATTTGTAAACATCATCATCATCAAAGAGGCTTAGAGCTGCAAAGGCTGTTTTTTGCCTTGTGAGTTTATGTCTGTAAATGACTAATTGGTAAAGTTTTATCTGCAGAAGGTGGTTGGTGGTGGAAGATATTTACAAGGAAGAAAAGCAGGAAATAATTCATCTTGAGAAGCTGAATCTAATCTGAGATGTTCGTGAATTAAAATGGGCTTTAAAAATGTGTCTATTTTCTTTCAAAAAATGTATGAAAGTACAATTTTACTTTTCATGAAATGGAGAAATGGAAATGTGTAGCCAGAGGGTGTAAAAAACTGGAAAACAGGTGAGTGTGAGACCATACATCTCTGGCTGTTAGACCATGCAGGAGACACCACGCGGGAGTGCTTTGGGGTGGAGGAGCCGAGCACTTGCACCCACTTGCTGCACTTGCCATTAATTTATTAAAACCAGACAAGATACCGGACTTTGAATGAAACAATAGCTCGACTGTGGAAAATAACCACTTGCATTTTATTGCTTTGTTTAGTATAACCCTCAAAAAATTCTTCTTCTTTGAAACAAAATCAAAAAGGAAAAAAATGGTCTCGTAGGCTGGAGAGCAGTATTTTCCTTTAGGCCATGAAGTTGTTAAAATCATTTCAAATGAGCTTGGTGTTTAGTCTTCACTGCAGGAAACATTGCTCTACCTGTCTGAAATAGCTCTTATCAGGAAAATAATGCTCGCTACCTCTGCTGAAAAATCAAGGGGTGACTCTTTAAAACAGTTATATGACCTTTAAAAAGTACACAAAATAAAGGAACAACAAAGATGTTGGAATCCCCATTAGTTAAATGGCCTCCTAGGCTTTCATTGGGTTATGGATGTATTTAACTAATAGAAAACATCGCCCAGTCTGATTCCTGTCTTAGAAGCAAAATAGGGATAATTTAGTATCAGGAGTGATTAATGTCATTTACTTACCCATTTTGTTATAGCTGTTACTGAATTTAAAATGCTACTCACAAATTAAATATTTTACAACCATTTTGCTCCTAATTGGTTGCAGATCACAGATTTCCTTTAAACATAATGGCTGTTTAGGTGGTGGGGCTTGCAATGGGCATTGTTTTTTCACAATCGCTTTTGACATTTTGAGAATTTGTTTAATTTTTATTAATTTCAGTTAAATTAGATGAGAGAGTATGATCTCTTTGGAATGGTCTGTTGTTTCAAAGCGTGGTTTAAGTGTGCAATATCCTCCAGCATATGAATTTGCACACTTTGCCATAAACATGCTGGCCTTTAAGAGTCTGAATTAATGTAGTTTAGAGAGATGTTATCTCAACTGTTATTTGGATCAGGATAGTTTAATACACCCTTAATAAAAGTGAATATGTTGTCGCATAACGAGCTTAAACTTTTTAGGGATTTCTTTTGATGGTATCTTTTAATGAAATGTTGAATTCAGACGAGAAATAGTGAAGTAGAGGGTGCAGATCCTCTACATAAGCAGCAGAGAAAAGCTGGTTAGTTTTTTCCAGCAGACTAACGAATAAAAACTTTTAGGATGCCAGTGACTTCTGAAAGTTGTGCTGAAACCAAGATAGGTCTGCCAAGAGCCAGATAAGAGCAGCAGACAAATTTGATAATGTATTTGAGTCTACCCCTGTTAGACAAAGCTTATACGCGTACTTGGAAGAAACCTTAATAGTTTGTTTTAAATCTTACCAAGGTGTTCTTACACTGTGGGTTGTTGGTTTTTTCAATCACAGCTGATCTACACCTTTCTTCTCTTAAATTTTAACATGAGAAGGAGAAAAACTGTCTGAGCTGAAACATAATGATGCCTGAAGTTTCCACTGACAAGTCTTACCAGGTCAATTTTTCTCTTAAATTCTTGACTTCTTAAAGGATTTTGGTGGTGTTCACAGCATCAAAGTAGTTTCCTCCTAAGCTTAGGTCAAAAAGAGGTGCTCTCTCTGGTTTCTGCCACAAGTGCCAGTCTTCCTCTGCATTGGCAATACTAAATCAAGTATTCGGAACAACTGGTGAGCTGATTCTGCCCTGCAGTCACTTGCTCTTTTCTCTAGTTCCCTGCTAATATAGTCCACGCAAAAACCAACCCTTCCTTGATGGCACTGTTAATTCCTCCGATTTTTCTCTGCCCAGGGGAATCGCCCAGTCCTGAAATCCTTCAGACATCCTCCTACCATTTGAATAGCGGTCCTCCTCTTGCCTTCCTACAGCAGCTTTGCCATGTGACAGCGTTTGCCCACCTTGAAACGTGTGCGATGTGCTACAGCAACTATGCACGGGCTACGTTTGCCCCTTCCTTTCCAAATTCAAACATTTGCTCCCTGATCATCCAAATATTGGTTTAAACAGTCTTTGATGTCATTTGGGGAAACATATTCGAATGTTTGAAATGTGGACTCAGTCCACTACGAGGAATACTCAGAGGATTGAGACAAACAGGGACCCTTTGCACTGTGTTAGCGAATGTCACATTCCCTACAGCATTTACTAAAATCATTTAATCACAAAGATAACATTGTGGATAAGGAATATTTTTAAATGTTTTGAAAAGACACTGTTATCTGCTTGATCTTAACAGATGACTTCTACAATCTAAATTCCATCTTCAACGACAGAAAAAGCTCCTGTTCTGTAAGAGAGTATTTTAGTGAACCATGTCTGAATTTGTCCTGGGTTTGGTCACAGCCTTCTAACAGGTTTGAGCTTTCACTGAAAAAATTGTTCTTCCTCTGGGTTGCTATTTTCCAGGTACAGATTTCAATTAGCACGAAGAAGCTCTCCCTCTCACATAAATGTTCCCAGCTACAGATTGGTATATTTAACCAGGACTTCCCAGCTTCTAGGTGTATAAACACCAAAATGTCTTTGCTGTTTTTCCCCCATTGACATGAAAGGCATATATAAACATGCTCAAGAGCTAGCAGTGTTGACTGAAATATTTCTAAAGAGTCTTTTACACCTTAAGCACCCACCACTTTCCTGTGGGTAAATGCACAATGTGCGTGAGATATTAACTAAAGAAATTCTGTAATTGCAAAGATTATTTCTCAGGGCTTATTAATTCATTTATTTTCATTTTCCTCTTGTGCCAACAAAGTCTTGCTTAACTACTTCAGTATCTTTCATTATAAGTGATGAGGAATGCTGGATTGTAATTAAAGATAGGTGCTCTGCTCAGTTAACCAGAGGTGCCTGGAAACTGGATGTGAACTTACAAGTGATATTTTAAATATAATTGAACCCCTAATCCTTGATGGACTTGAATAATTGGCATACATCTTGAGAGAAAATATTTTACCAAAATGCCAGTATTAATTGTTTTGGATTTGTGAGGCCAGCAAAGCATAGAAGTTTTAAGGTAAGGGGAAATTAATCTTGAAACAAAGTTTTTAAGAAATGTTGTTTAAATTTAAGCCTCACTGGTGCTAGTGAGCAATACAAAGATTAAATTTAACTTTGGGAGCATTCGCTAAGGCTGCAAGCTTAAAACAAAGTTATATTGGTTAACAGCTAAAAGCAATGGAAATGAGTTTTCAATTCATTTCTAGTATGCAATTCAGTAGCCATGCCAAGCAAAACTGCAAACACTTCTTTCTGCAGTTTTCTATTTCGTTTTGAAAAGACAGTTTATGAGACAGCCAAACTAAGAGCACAGCCACATGTTCTCCCCTCCAAAACCCTCAAATTTAAGCTGAAACTTCACAAGATTTTTAAACTAAACCGTTTGTTTGATAATTAAACTGTAATTTTATAATTCCATTTGTATAGATCAGCTCCTTCAAAATATACCAACTGCATCTGCACCAGTGTTTACTGGTGGGATTTTAGAGTTTAAAAAGAAAAGGCTGTTTTCAACAGCAGAGAAACAAACGGCTCTGCTGACCCTGCCCAGAGACTGCGCTCACACCTCAGCAAACCCACAACCATCTTCACGTTTAGCACAGATTTTACAGATTCCATAAGAAAGCGAAAACCTTTATAATGATTTATTTTCATATTAAATTGTGAACTCAGAAGTGAGATGTGACCCTTAGATAAATCTCCCATAATACCCTGCTGATTCCTCCCGTTTGGTCAGGGCAAACAGAATCATATTAATTGGCAACTCTGCTGTGGGGTAGAGAGGTGGGGTTTTTCTGCAGTTACTTTTCTTGGATGTCAAACGGATTAGTGCACTAAAATGTCTGGAAGATCAACATGCTGCAGATTTAAAACAAATGAAATTCTAAAATTGTTTGTTAAGGTGAATGCAGTGCGTAAAGGAAATAACTATCCTTTTTTCCTGCTCTCTGCACTGCAGGTCATGCACTTTATTTTGGTTTAGGTTGAGGGTTTTTTTAATTATTTGGAAAAAAACTAAGAAACAGATTTGGAAAGAAGGAAAGAACTGAATCCCAGGTTTTGCTTCGGATTAAGTTTTGTAGATTGTCTGTCTTTAAAAAGGAATAACCTAAATGTTCTTCTTGACATTAAAATGAAGAGTGAGATCCTGAAATACTTTGAAGCGTGGGTTTTGTGTTGCTGTAGTGGCTCCTATAAACCGCTTCAAATCTTTCACAGCACAACCCTCTGCTCTCCTTGCCTGTCTGAAAGCACATTTTAATTGTTTGGTACAGCAAAAAGACCCTTTTAGTTTTGTTCAAAAAAATGTTCAAAGTACAAATCCACAGAATTTTGGAGAGGAGCACATCCTAGATCTTTTAGGAAGGCATTTTATTTTGTAAATATTTTTCTTTAAAATGTACTTACAAAAGCTTGTACAACGATGAAAGGATGAACTTCCTGAAACGAACAAGTTCTGAAAAAGATTTGTTCTGCTTAAAATTTTGTTTGCTACTAAGAAACCTGGGGTTCTCTAAATAGAAAATACCCTGGAAACCTTCCTGTTGCATATTCTGGACAAGATAAAAATAAATGTTGTATATTAGTATGAATTAATACAAAAGGTTCGGGCAGTTTGCTATAAAAAAATCATTAAATAAAATTAGGAAGCATTTGAACTATGATTTAAATAAAATTTTACACTAAACTATCTGTAAATACATGCTCTTTAATAGTGAGTATTAGATGGAAAAAAAAAAAAATTTAAAATACTCTTTGGGAGTTTTTATCCCGTGTGCAGCTCCACTTAAATTATCTCATTCAAAGTAGTGCACTTTTGAACCAGTAAACTCATTCTTAAGTTAGTGTTACACTGATAAACTAATTTCAAACAAATGTAACTCAGTGCCAACACACAATTTCAACAAGAAGCGGAATTACAACAACAAGTATCAAACACTATCTGACTGTTTGAGCCTGTGTGAAATCTGAGAAAGGTGGATTTCTCAAACAATTATTATAGGAACTTTGGGTTTCTTGTTGGTTTGGAGCTTTTTTCTGTTTGATGCAGTGACACTACATTTTACTGATGGAACACTTTCAAGTTGGGGTTTCTTTTTAACTTTTAGATCGAAATGAAGCTTCAAGGCACAGCTATGAATTTTCTTTTAAATGATGACTAAGAATTACTTGCTTTCTAAGGAGGGAACATAGCTATTTGCTTTTCTACCCATGCCAAACCTCTGCAGTATTTCTTTGAGCTAACCTTTATCCCCTTTCTGGACTTGTATTGGTCTCTGCTAGAAAGCAAGTCAGCTGTAATTACTTACAGGTGAGTTATTCCATACTAATGAAATAGCTTTATGAAAACGATGTTATTGAATTGAAACGTAGACAGCAGAAACACATTGATTTATTTTGCATGGATTTTTAAACGCTTAACAATCGCTCCCTTTCCCCTCAGTGCTAAAGGAATTAAGGTCCAGCAGAAAGAGAAGTGAACATGAAGTTCACTTGTAAGTTAGACTGGTATCATTTTTGCACGATTAGGGGGCAGAATGAAAAATAAACTTGCGTTAATAGTTTCCTAGTAAAATATATCCTTTTTTTTTTTTTTTTACTTCCAAATGCCCGGTACTGGACACAGCAAGGCACAGCACCCTTGCTCTCTCACCTTCCTCCTGACACTAACTGGAAGATGAATTTGTTTATTCTGTTGTGCTTTTTTTAAAAGTGTGGGTAACTCCACCCATAACTCTGCAACTTCCCACTCACCCAGTTCTTTTTTAACCTTTTAAGCACTGCTCCTGACCCTCCATTCTCCCTGCCACTGGAGCAGGCATTTTCAAGCCACATCCATTTTTATTGACCTGAAACAGACTGAAGCCTCCAGCACCCAACAGCAGCCCCCTTCAAAAATGCCCCCAGCAGCTGTAAAAACAGGGGCTCTTTCCACACCAGCCCGAAACTGCCTCGGCCCTGGGCTGGCAAAGAGGAGCCAACTGCCCCTCACATTTGCCTGCGGGGAGAGGGTTGCTCTTGCAGGGCTCTTTTTTCCCCTCTCCCTCCCTATATATATATATAAAATTATTATTTTTTTGGCGGGGGAGGGACGGGATTTTGTTTTGTTTTTACAGCAGCCATCCAGAGCCCTGGGTATTGATTTTCGGGCACATGAAAGGGATTTTTTACAGGCCTTCCCTGTGCAAGGGAGCAGCAGTAAAAGGTGATACCACCCACTCCGAAGGAATGCTGTGCATGCAATTAGGAGCGAGCTCCCAGCCGGGGGGTTAGAATTCAAAGCAAGGCAAAAGCTCCCCACCTCCCACAAACAACAAATCCATTAAAACTACTAAAGCCATCAATACTAATCAATGCGTCCAGGGGCCATTAACTATTTCGCTGTTCGGGGTGTTCCCCCCTCCCCGCCCTCCTCCCTCCGCCGCTTCCCCGGGACCGAACCCCCCCCCGGCCCCCGTTCC
>Ga0065711_1031459_pt1 | contig 29593 bp, 17 predicted proteins | sample Hoacrofraction12_FD_59098 | JGI IMG/M metagenome (GOLD analysis project Ga0065711, IMG submission 59098) | Hoatzin crop microbial communities from Cojedes, Venezuela - Epithelial fraction 12 v2 (version 2) | ecosystem: Host-associated > Birds > Digestive system > Esophagus > Crop | place... | reverse complement strand
GAGCAACCTGATCTAGTTAGTGGTGTCCCTGCTCGCTGCAGGGGGGTTGGACTAGATGACCTCTAGGGGTCCCTTCCGACCCAAAACTTTCTATGATTCTATGATTCTATGACTGGAATCCTTTCATAGATGGCTATGTACTTTTTAGGAAAGATAGGCCAGAAAAGCAAGGTGGGGGAGTTCCTCTTTATCTGAGGGAGCAACTGGAATGTACCAAGCTCTGCCTATGGGTGGTTGAAGAACGAGTGATGAGGGGAAAGAGGTGGATGTTGTCTACCTCAACTTCAGTAAGGCTTCTGACAACGTCTCCCATAACATCCTCATTGGGAAACTCAGGAAGTGTGGGCTAGACGAGTGGACCGTGAGGATGATTGAGAAATAGCTGAATGGCAGAGCTCAGAAGGTTGTGATCAGTGGTGCAGAGTCTAGCTGGATGCCTGCAGCTAGTGGTGTTCCCCAGGGATCACTACTGGGCCCAGTCGGACAGAGTGTACCCTCGGCAAGTTTGCTGATGACACAGAACTGGAAGGAGCGGCCAATACACCAGAAGGCTGTGCTGCCGTTCAGCGAGATCTGGAGAGGCTGGAGATTTGGGTGCAGAGGAACCTGATGAAGCTCAACAAGGGCAAGTGCAGGGTCCTGCACATGGGGAGGAACAACCCCACATACGAGTACAGGCTCGGGGCGGACCTGTTGGAGAGCAGCTCTGTGGAGAGGGACCTGGGTGTCCTGGTGGATGACAAGCTGACCATGTGTGCCCTGGTTGCCAAGAAGGCCAATGGGATCCTGGGGTGTATTAAGAAGCATGTGGCCAGCAGGTCCAGGGAGGTTCTCCTTCCCCTCTACTCTGCCCTAGTGAGGCCTCATCTGGAGTACTGTGTCCAGTTCTGGGCACCCAGTTCAAGAAAGATGAGGAGGTACTGGAAATAGTCCAGCGGAGGGCTACCAAGATGATTATGGGACTGGAGAACCTCTGTTATGAGGAAAGGCTGAGGGAGCTGGGCTTGTTTAGCCTGAAGAAGAAAAGAAGACGGAGAGGGGATCGCACGACTGTTTAGAAGTATCTTAATGGTGGGTGTCAAGAGGACAGGGCCAGACTCTTTTCAGCGGTGCCTAGTGACAGGACAAGGGGCAACAGGCACAAACTGAAACAGAGGAAGCTCCATCCGAACATGAGGAAGAACTTCTTCACTTGCGGGTGACAGAGCACTGGGACAGGCTGTAGAGCCTACTTCTTCGGAGATATCCAAAACCCACCTGGATGAGGTCCTGTGCAGCCTACTCTAGGTGAATCTGCTTTAGCAGGGGGGTTGGACTAGGTGATCTCCAGAGATCCCTTCCAACACCTACCATTCTGTAATTCTGTGATTCTGTGATTCTGTGATTTAGTTGACTAGTGGGGCACCATTATAATTGCTAATAATAGACTGACTAAAAATAGAATGTTGCAGAATATTGTAGTCCAAATTAAATATATATTACAGACATAGTAGAAGTGACAACTGTTTCCTACTTACAACTTCTGAAAATTATTACCCATAAAAAGTATAGAAAAAAATAACATTTTTTTGTTGTTCATAAGTAAAAAGAGAAACAGTAGAGGGCAAAATAAGCATCTGTATTAACAGTATCTTTGTCTTTGGAGATATTACAGGGACCCCTGCACCTAAAGAAATAAAAAATCTTCATATGATTTTCAACTTGATTCCCTGGAGATACATGAATTACCTTCTGATCTTGCAAGAGCAAACCTGCTAGTTCAGGGTGAAGAGAAACACCAGTTGCTATTCTTCTGGACAATCTGGTTTGCACCGCAGTTATATACACAACAAGGCATACCATGTACATGGATGTTAGAGCTGTTCAGTTACCATTTGGATAGGCACTAACTAACTCTAGAAATCCACTCAAAATCTTGTGCGTGTTCTTTGAAGGTTTGCATCCCATATCAGCTTACTGAAACCTTAACAAAAATAATCACATCTAATTCTGTATAGATCACTTAATTCTGTATAGATCACCTAAAGCACTTTAGATAGATGGCACTTAACCATAAACAGGGAAAAACTAATCAGAAACTCAGCACTGCGTTTTATGGTTTGCTGGTCTGGCAGCATAGTCTAGAATGTTTGACTGCTACCTGTACTTGATGACTGATGATTTCCTAAGTCTAGGCAAAACATAATAAACTGAATACCATCTTGATTTCTTCAACACTTCAATTCCCATTTTATTTTTAATGGCTACAATTTTGGAAAAGCTGAAGTAAGAAGTCAAGTGCTTTATAGAGAGTGAGTGTTTGAAATACTGCTGTCAGATGTAAAGCAGAGACTACTAATGTTAACAATGAGTTTTAAGGTGTGATCAGACCTTAATAGTCAAGAAGATGAGGAGAGACTTAATCATCGATCTTCTGTAGGTTTTGCGTATCCTACTCTGAATCAGTTGGTTTTGCTTACAGATTGTACAGCTACATGGATTCAGTGGAGCACTGGTCTGATTGAGCATGATGGTTCCACATTCATTTTCCTGGTTTATTAAAAGACTGAGAATAAAAATTGTTGTGGTTCCTGGGGATCTGTGTAAAAGCAAACACAACGATGTATGACATGACAAATCAGAGTCCCTTCTAGCATTTAAAAAATACTTGCATTAGCATCATTTTTCTTGCAGAATAGGATTCTGTGTAGAATACAAGAAATCAGCCAGAATCTCTGAAATATTACGGCATTTTCAGAGAAATTAAAAGCATGTGAAAAAAGAAACCTGACAGTAATAACAATGATCTAGCATTGGCAATGGATCAACAAGAGATATTTTTTGTTAGATTCCAAAATCTTCATCCAAAAAAATCCCTGATGAAACTGATGTCAGTATGAATAAGGACTACTTCAGGGTCATTAGTAATAGTTCCACTACATTAAGTCCTTTAGATATACACTTTGCATCGATATGAAGCCTCAATACATTCAGTTGTTGCCCAGGGTACTTCCGTTCAGGCTGTTCTTTATTCTATTCCCTGTTCAAAGTTGCAACCAGACAACTGTGTAAGGCTGAAAGACCAATAAGTATCCGTCATCTCCTGGGCTGACGTTTTCAAGACAGAACAATGAGCATGATTGCTGAATATATAATTTCTGTGAACAGCATACAAATCAAAACCAAACAAAATCATACCAAACATGACACAACTGCACCTGAAAATCCCGTACCAAGCTGATCCCTGCACTTTCCCATCTAAAAAGTCTGATGCTGCTCCCTATGGCTTGCATCAGCAGCTCAGTGTATAACAACAGGTATGGCAAGCAGGAAACGGAAGTATCTAAGTCATACTATCTACATCAAACAAGAATTTCCCCTCACAGTCATTGAGGTCCCCTTATACTAATGAGATTACATTGAGATAAACGCATTTAAAGGCAAAAGAAGAATCCATTATACTATTCTTCTAGGTAGTTTTGTATCTATATTTTCTTTGCATTCCCAGGAAATCAAACTTAAATTCATATCTAAGTACTTTCCTGCATACAAACCATATGATGTGATTGAAAGTGGAACACTGAAGTTGTTTAAAAATGTAGGCAGAATACCAAGTTAACAAGGCTGACACACACACATGCTGATACACACACAGCTGGGATTTTAGCATACACCTCAGTTCCCCAACTGCCATTCCAATGCAATGCCATTGAAGTGCCATTTCACTGTTTTGTTTGGTTTGGTTACTAAATCTACAACTCAGAAAGTTCTTGCAACAGGTAAAGAAGAGGAAACACAAACTATTGTAATTGCAGTCAGTTTCTGTGAAGTAAAGTGTGGAAGAAAACCACTTAAGAATAAGCATACACCTGAACATTCTTTTCTGCTATAGGTTTTAGAGGAACTAACATGAACTAACTGGGCCTGGTTATTTTAGCTCTCCACCTTTTTATTACACTTGAACTCATTTCTCAAAGAGACACATTTTGATGTGGCTGCAGTGAAGAAATGACAAAAAAAACCATGAATGTCCAGTTGTTTTCATAAGATTTAGAACAACGAACATGGGAGTGAGGACATGCCATTGCCTAAAACAAATGCACATCATCCCAGACACACTGTAGACATGTTGCCTTGACTTAACATTGTGATGCCTGTTAGCACAGTGCAATTAACTGGCCTTTTCACATGCATAAAAAATTGGCATTTAGATTGCATACTATTTCCTGCTGGTGCAGACTTCTGAGAATCTCACAGTTACCATAATACCAGTCAAGTTTCTAGGACATAGTGTTGTTCAACAACATTAAAGACAGACAAAATGACCCAGTTTCTCTGGATTAGGATCATAGCGGAAGCCTGTCTCTGAAGCAGGTCAAATTAAGATGGACTAAGAACATAAAGCTAAGATATTTTCATGAATTACAGGCAAAACATTAATTCAAGTAACTTGAACAGCTTGTTGATTCTTTTGCTCCTCCTTGAATGGAAACGCTCAATAGGATGGTGTTCATCTGTTAGCTCATGCTTCTCTCCCATTCCTCTTCATCCTGAACTTCACTCACAACTCATTACAGCTGACTAGCATAATCTTGAACTTCCATAGTATGCATGACCTCCCATACAGCATTACTTCTCTCTGTCCTTCCTTTCCTTGCCATTTTTAAAATGTAAGCACATAGTCTTTGGATCCATTATGGTGAAAAATTCTTCCTTTGCATTCATCTGTTGATCTCTTCAAAGCCCAGATAATATTGAACTATTGTGTCCATATATGCTTGAATAATGTCACACATCATGCATTTTAAGAGGTAACGGAGGACACTAAATATCTTTACTTGCTTATTCTGGCTGGTGTGCAAAGCTGATTGTGTATGGCAAAGGTAATCATATTTATTATGGATAAGTGTTAGAGGAAAGTCTAACATTTCCATGTTAAGATAAAAAAATCTCAATAAATTATTTAAAATAACACTAGCAGCTCAGACATGAGATTTTGCATTTTGAAGTTCATGTCAAAGTACTTTTGATGTGTGCGTCACTATTGTATGTTCACTATAGTTGAAAACAACAATGCAGAAACAGCAGGATATGAAGTTTGGTAGCTTACTTAGGCTAGGATTTGATGTCAGTGTTAACTGTATTCTTTATTCTAAGCATTTTGCTGTTGAGGAAATACGTTTGATCAGCTTCATCTCTTGACATCTGAACACGTGATTTTTGTTCTAATGTTATAAGGGATGCACCACTTGACCATGTAGATGTTCATAAAGAAGGCAAATGGGAAGTCATATCTACAGCCTTAAGTCTCAATGACACTAAGTATGCTTTCAAGCTGTGATAACATGAGTTTGCCCCACCTCACAATTACCAAAGTATTATGGGTGGAGGAACATATGAAGGACTAATTACACTAATCACAGAAAGGCAGCACATTCTCCATTTTTAGCAGCTTTTTAACACCAGAGAGGAACACTGTACTATACTGCCTTTTTCAGGTTTTTTTATCCGTTCATCTTGTATAAATTTAAAGGTTTGCTTTATTCATTGTCAGTATATAAATTCACCTGCGATCAACATCCAAGCAACATCTATTTTTTCTGTCGTTCACTCACTCTACTTCTGAAGTTAGGGAGATATTTAGCAGAAATAAGAAGATGCTGCCAGAGTGTTTTCATATACCTTAAAATAATTTACTCAATACTCTAGATCTGTTTTATTTTTAAAATGTTTCATATAGTCCAAAAAACAGTCCTCTATTAAGAACAATATTTAGTGGATAGCTGCTTAAAAGACTATTCTTGAGCTGATGAATAACTTCTGATCACCCTTATGTTTCTTCCTCTTTCCCATTCTCTCCAGGATGCAAACAGTTGTGTTCTATGGAAAGTTCATTAGTGTTCCCATACCTGTATTAGTACCACAGTAAACCAACCGAATGTAAGATCTTATCTCCCAATCCTACATTCACCTTGCCATAGCACGTAGCAGAGCAAACATCTAGAAAAAGCCTCAAGAGCTTTCCAATAACCAGTATTCTTCCACATAAGGAAGATGTCTACACATCAGGAAGACTTCTACATTAAATCTCTGCAGTTGCTTTATGCAGTCATGTCAGGGACTGGAGATCTGACCCAAAAAGTATTGCTTCTTAAGCAAGGTATTTTGAAGAATAGCTGGATATTGACTTCTATTCCTTAGAGTGATTCTGGCTATGAACCTTTAAGTAAGAAGTCTCTACTGATGCAGAGAAATATTATGTTCCATTGAACACTAAAACAAATTCTATTATTTAGATTTGGGATATGGCAATAGCTGTTAAAACTCCTGATAAAATTCCCTTGCCTTATGCTTTCCAATTAATGGAATCCAGGAAGCACTTCTAAAAAATTTAACATTTCCTGCAGTCTGTGAACTGTTATTAAATCCAAGTTTTATATTCCAGTATATTGCTGTTTAAGCCTTGCTAATGGTCCACCTGAACAGAGCCAGTCTCGTGCTCAGCAGTGTAGTATTCTTGTACAAGTACCTGGGAGGAGTCCAGGAAGTTCTGGAGGTGGGAGGGAGCCTGGGAAATGTTAGTGAGAGTTTCAGCGGTTGGGATAGTTAGTGGAGGTCAGGGTAAAGAAAAGGGCTGGGAAAGCTTGAGGTAACTTCTGGGTCCTCAAGATGCTGATAAGGGAGAGTAGGATTTCAGAATGTCTCTAGAAGAATGGGGAAGAGCAATGAGTGAACTGGAGTTTCAGAGAACAAAGTGGGTTTTGTTAGGGGTTTTCAGAGAACACTTTAGGCATCATTCAATGTTCAGTGTCACTCACCTGTGTCTCAGAGGGACAAAAGTTGTAAATTAGGTAATACATTACTATGACCAATAATACACTAAAACTAATGGTGATGTTTAAGACATTTCCTGATTGTTTTCCTAACAAGTTTGTTGTTCATACTGGAATTGATCATTATCTAGCAAGTGAGTATAGAAACTCCTAGATTTTATAACTGAGGCTGAAGAAAAAATAAGTTGTATGTGAAAACTAAGACAACTAAATAATGAAAAATATCTTTGTTTATAAAAGCCAACTCTCCTGCTAGCAACCAAAACAAGAGTTAGTACAACTCAGCAGGTGCTCACAGTTACATTATACTCCTCTCCCAAGTTACAGGTTTGATCCAAAAGCCAGGTTGTGGTGTCGGGGAGAAGGAAGTGACAGACTCCCCAGATGTCAGCAATCTTGGTATCAGGCCTACTATATTGCTTTATTTTTCTGGGAATCCTACTGACAACAGAGAGTGAAGAAAAAATACTGAAAGAAAAAAGAAGTTTGGCTACTGTGTTGGTTTACCTAGAGACATACTCAGATTTTCATAGTGCTACTGGAAAGGGACAAAACCACAGAGGCCATCAACCAATATAGCCCCCACTAATGTCACTGATTATTAAAGTTGGCTAAGAATCTGGCCTAAGACCACCTAAAAGTGTCAAAAATATCTGATACGCTACAGACATTACTGTCATTCTAACAGTAATGATAACAGGGTAACATTCCACAGTTTATTGAATGGATTTTTGTCCCTTAACTCTTTGCTTCATTGGCATCTATATTTTAAATGACATTATGCATTACTATACTTAATGTAATATATCTATGTTTTAAAATATTTAAAGAGATGCATCTATTAAAAAAAAAAAAAAGCCCAGCATTCAGTACTAAATCTTGCCACAGCTTATTGTGAACTGTCATTACTCTTATTAGCAGCAACGGTCCTGCTCAGGTTAAAAGATCTTGTCCTTCTGACAGATTAAAACACTTATTATATTCCTTCTGCTGCATGACCCACATACTGGATTTTTTTCTTTTTTTTTTTCTGGTTTACCGGGCCTCTGGGCTCTGAAGCTTCCCTGGGCCCAGAAAGGAAGGACTACTGTTTCTCCTAGCAGACTGGTACACGTTTCTTCACAGAACAGGGACTCCAGAGCCCTCAGTCAGAGCTTGCCTCCCTACTCAACCAAAAGTATATTTATCCATAATTTACATTTAATTTACGTTTAAAAAAATGTCACGGTAACCCATTTCTCTGCCTTCTTTCCTTACCACGCTAAAAGGAAATTGTGGAAAAATCTAATCAATTGAGTGATATGAGGTAGGCAGGATGTCATCACACATACAGCATGCCCCTAGAAACCTGGGTCACTCTTCTCTCTTTCTCTCTGCCCCAATGCACTGCTTCTTATTCTTCAGCTCTTCATCTGTCATACAAGATCTTCTGCATATTTACATTGTATAACATCCTCACCTCTTCCTTTTTCTCACCCAAGCATGTACTATGGTTCACAGAGTCACTGCTGACCCAATCAGTCTCTGGTTCAGAAAGCCTTACATCAGTGCTTTTTGCCTGACTTGGGGATTTTCCATTCTGCAAAACCATCTTTGCAGAGAAACTTGGTTGGCCTAGTTCACCAAATCTTTAGCCATCTATTGTCTTACGGCATTTCCTCTAGATTAGGCAATTATAAGGCTTAACAATTGATTTTTGTAGGCACATATAACAGCCTTGTCTGTTCATTCTAGATTTAGACTCTGAGGTAATTCTTAATATCCCTGTGTCATAAGATCAAACAGAAACTCGTGGCAGAGTTCTTGAACTGTAACAGGTTACATTAGACTAAAGGACAAAGAATGCAAAAGCTAGTGATCTCTGAGCAGAAGGAGAGACAAGAAGAGGGTACAAACCCTCTTCTTAGAGGGTTCTAATACCCTTAGCCAGAATTACAGTGAAAATTTTGCAACACAGACTGCACCCAAATGAATGAACCTGGGCTTCCATCACTATTGGCACAATGGCTGTCCTCAGGCTTGGTAACTGCACAGCTCCTCATGGGCAACAAAACACTCTCTCCTCTATTCAGAGTGGTATTTTTTTGACAGATATTTGGCAAAGGACAGAGGTAGAATAGCTTTACATTTCCATTTTCTATTAGACGTAGCTAAACTAGAAACAGCCTCGCTGTCCTTTAGCTCCTGATCTGTTTCCTTGGGAGATAAATCCTAGATTTATGAGTTCTTCTCATTAAAATGGCCCTCTGTTTTTTGTCGGCAGTGTCTAAAGCTGTGTATCCAGGTCTGAAAAGTTTTACAGTCCTATGAGAAGGGGGTTGGGAAGACAGGGGTTACCACTTTGTTTCAAGTTACTGCACAGCCTTGGGAAGCAAATACAAATGGTACATTATACATTTCTTGATTTAATACATGTATTCTTCAATAAGATGCTGCTGCTTGCCCTTGCAGTTAATTTCAGAAACACTTTTAATTACAGCTTCCATCATTCCAGCTGCTGCTGTGTTACTTCTGCCAGTGTCCTGCCAGAAATAAAATTCAGTGTTAGAACAGCAAATAGCATTACCAATGAAGCAAACCACTCAAAAAAGAAAAAAAAAAACACCCTAGCAAGTACATTACTCTCAAAATAAACAAAGAGGAACCAGCATCCTGCCTTACAAGACGGTCACATACAGAGAACTCCAGCAAGCTTACTTTCTCTGTTCTTCTTCCAGCAACCAATTTTTAAGTACAAATGAGAGTTTCATGCAGTTTTCTGGTACATAGCCCTCAGTTAGCTCATGGTGAACTTGGGTCAGGGAACACTCCTATAATTGTTGTATCATTTCTGTCCATTACTACATCACTTGTCAACACAAATTCAGTCAGAACTGCACAGATATCAAGATCAACCAGCTGTCTCTTGAAGGAGTCACCATCTCTCCTGGTATTGACTGCTCCTTGTTGACAGTGCCTAAAGCAAGCAGTAGAGCTGGAGGTTCAGAATTTAACACCTCCCAAAGGAAATATCCACTTCCATTATCTCACCCCTCACTCTCTAGCTTCTCAGTATATCTGCACCAGGAGTAGCATATCCTTGCCTAGGTCTTGTATCTGCAGAAGGCATGGTCTTGGTGGAATTGGAGAAGTCTTTTCTAGTGGAAGGCCTACTCCTATTCTATGAACACAAGCTACTCCTGGTCTCCCTGTGTCTGACATAGGATTCTCCACATGATGAACTCTGATATTCCTTGGCTCCTTCAGGTTCTAGGCTGGTGGGATCAGAAATCACATTTTGGAAGTGGCTGTGCATAAGGACTCTGAAAAGAGATAGTCTAGTCTGACAGTCCTCAAGGTCCTGTATGCCCTTAGTAAGCTGTATTGTTTTCCATAGCTATCAACGCTAGTCCTAAGAGTAAAGCTGAGCAAAGCAATCAGACGAGCAAAGGCTACAAAAGTGGGAAGACCACCAGAGTACAAAAAACTGAGGGAGAGGAGATGTGACATTTAAAGACTGCCCCTACGCACTCTCCTTACTTGGAGGGGCATGAAACCAACATGCCAACGGGCATTAAATAAGTGATTTGACCACTCAGAATCTGAAAATCTATATTCATCCCCACTTCATTACAAGCTCATTCTGGGTCAAAAAGTTAATAGTTCACAATTAAAAAGTAACCTCTGCTGTCTGGATGTTCTTAATTCAGGCTAACTGTGGCTTATGGTGCTTCACTCATAGAGAAACTGTACTTTGAGTCAGCCAAGAACATCTGTGGTTCCACTTGCTCCCTTCAACTTGCTGTTGTGTAACCTGGACATCATAGCAGAGGTGACCAGGTTGTTCCAGGAAACATAATGCAAGCAATGACTGACAAAGTCCAGCTTCCAAGGAACCTTAACTGGAAGCACACTCCCACCAAAATAGTTTCATATGAAAAATCTACCATAAAGCCACAAAAAAAGAAGCAACTAAAAGAAGAAATGGAGAGGGAAGAATGTGTCCACAGAAGTGTTTTTTTCCATCCGTTATGGCAGTCAGGTTACTGCATAGGTTCTGAACATCTTTAAGGTTCCTGGATCCCAGAAGGTCTCCTGCCTCTTTCCTAGACTTCACTCCTTTTGACTCGTCTGCTAAAGATACTTCTCATTCTAGTTTTTGTCAGTATTGCCAGCACATGGAAACTGGTCTTAGAGTTTATGACACATTCTTCCTCACGGAAGCTCTGGTGTACTCCAGTGTGATGTCACTCTCCCAGAGGTAGCTGCTTCTCATGGTAGAAGCGCTCTCTTTTGACTCCAGGGTGTTCATTATCACCTTGGACATGCTTCTCAACACAGGGCCTGAACTGATTCAGAGACCTAATAACTCCAAAATACACTATTTCAGTTTGACCGCAAAATGATAAGTGTTCCTAAAATTACTTTCCATACAGATATTCCTGCCCTCATTGAATAATATCTACTGTCCCCAGCTGGGACCTTGAAAAACACTTGGGAAATGCAATGTATTATGCTGCACAGTCATAGAACTGAGTTCAGCTCCAATTGAGCAGCAATATTTTTTGTCAGCACTGTTGAATCCAGCTGTTCCATCTGTTTGTTAATGGAATTGAGGTGGAGAATAGCCAGAATCAAAGAAATGCAAGGCCTTTCCACACGCATGTCCTAGTGAAGACATGGGATAAACGTAGTCTGAACAGAAGTGGTGTTTCTGGGTAACCTAGCAAAGAACTTGTCATAGGGCCAGGAAAAGTCCAGGTTTCATATACACTCAAGCTATGAAACAGGACATGAATCTAAGCCAATCCATAGAACTGTGACACCCCAAAAAGAGATTTTTTAAAGTATTTGGCTACAGCTTTGCTCCTTCTTCCTTCATAAGCTCCAAGATGCAATTTACAGACAATTAAATTAACCTTTGTGCTAATACCTAAACACCATATAAATTTAAATATCATAGAATCATAGAATGGTTTGGGTTGGAACGGACCTGAAAGACAATCTAGTTCCAGCCCCTCTGCCAAAGGCAGGGACACCTTCCACTAGATGAGATTGCTCAAAACCCTATCCAGCCTTGCCTTGAACACTTCCAGTGAGGGGGCAGTCATAGCTTCTCTGGGCAACCTGTGCCAGTGCCTCACCACCCTCACAGTAAAGAATTTCTTTCTTTTATCTAATCTAATTCTACCCTCTTTTATTAAAGCCATCATACCTTGTCCTATCGCAAAATGTCCTTGTAAAAAGTCCCTCTCCAGCTTTCTTGTAGGCCCCCTTCAGGTACTGGAAGGCTGCTGTAAGGTCTCCCTGGAGTGTTCTCTTCTCCAGGCTGAACAGCCCCAACTCTCTCAGCCTTTCCTCGTAGGAGAGGTGCTCCAGCCCTCGGACCATTTTCTTCATGAAAAGCAGCATGGCCAGAAGGTCGAGGGAGGGGATTCTGCCCCTCTGCTCCGCTCTGGTGAAAGCCCACCTGGAGTCCTGCATCCTACTGTGGAGCCCTCAGCACAGGAAAGACATGGACCTGTTGGAGTGGGTCCAGAGGAGGGCCACAAAAATGATCCAAGGGCTGGAGCACCTCTGCTATGAAGAAAGGCCGAGAGAGTTGGGGCTGTTCAGCCTGGGGAAGAGAATGCTCCAGGGGACCTTACTGCAGCCTTCCAGTACTTAAAGGGGGCTTGTAAGAAAGATAGGGGCAGACTTTTTAGCAGGGCCTGTCGCAATAGGACAAGGGGTAATGGTTTTAAACTAAAAGAGAGTAGGTGACTGGATAGAAGGAAGAAATTTCTTACAATGAGGGTGGTGATACACTGGCACAGGTTGCCCAGAGAGGTAGTAGATGCCCCATCCCTGGAAACATTCCATGTCAGGCTGGATGGAGTACTGAGCAACCTGATCCAGTGGAAGATGTCCCTGCTCATTGCAGGAGGGGTTGGGCTAGATGACCTTTAAAGGTCCCTTCCAACCGAAACCGTTCTATGACTCCATGATTCTACAATTCTACGAAAATCCAGAAATTTTAAAAGGTTAGGTTGCTTCAGTAATCTTAAATTAATAACTGATTTATGTTCTACATAGATCCAGACTTAAAAAAAATATGTATATTTGGATTTCAGTCCTGCAGTCATCGGTTAGTAAAGCAATATTTAGTCAAGTGAACAGATCCAACTGGTCTGAAAGGACTACTTGTCTAAGCAAGAAATAATTCTTCCAGGTATAAATGCTTTGGGAACAAATATTTGTTAATTACAGAACAGAAATGGCAAGGAAGTATAGTGTCATTGCAAGCTTGAAGGCCAAACGATCTTTTCCACACTAGCATTGCAAAAATTGCCTTGATCTATTATGAACTTTCTTGTTAAAAGGAAACTAGAGGTCATTACTTGACTCAGCAAAGAGGATTCCCATGCTGCAGTGAGTAGTCACATAAAATGTTCTCCTTGCTTTTAAAGTTCATATGCTATTTCCAATTATTATTTCTGAAGAATATCAGTATTTTCAACTATGTAGAAAGAGATTACTGAATTATTATTAGAATTCTGTAGAATAAAATTCTGTATAGGGCTGAATCAAAATCTCTGCTTAATAGCACACCCATGCTCCTAAAGATGTTATGTAACAGGATGCCTGAAGGATGGCGGTCCCATTGCTTAATGTTTGGACCCATAGTGATATTGGCAGAAATAAGACCAATTCTTGAAATTTGAGGTGGGTTGTTTTGGGTTTGGAGGTTTTTTTCAGTTAAAAAAAAAAAAAGAGAAAAAACACCACAAAAAAAGAGTCAAAACAAAAAAAATCCCTGTAACTTTGTATTGCAGTGGTCCTTAAAACCACTGGAATTTCCTATCCAGCCCCAGAAGAAAACATCAGGTAATCATCAGCCACACTGTAATAGATCCAGGTGCTTTTTCCTCCACTTTTGTACAGAAGTCCACCTGAAACTGTGAGAGCCAGTGTGAGCTATTGAAATAAAACCTAAACCACAGCTTTCTTTGCAGTAGTATTACAACAGAACTTGACACAGCTTCTGAAAATGGGGCACAGCCCACACTTGGTTGCCAGAGTAGAAGCAAATCATGATTTCCTGAAAGAAATGTTGTCTGTGATGCGAGTTCTGAATCCCTTCTCCTATTAAGATGGAGATAGAGGTTTCTCTGAAACTGGTGATCAGGGACAATAGTTTTCTGCTCTGCTGGGTGAGAACCCTCACAGATAAGTATTTCACCTTTGAAATGTACATTTTTTTCTGAATCTGCACAGTGATTTCTGAAGATCTGTCAGAGGCTGTAACGATACATGGGTTGGCCATGAATCCCTATACCCCAATCAGAGAGTGACGTGATGAACACATTAATAGGAGTTGCCTACCATATAGTTCTCCATGGAACTATTCATAGAGGGAGTAAGAAAGGATTTATCAGTTCAAAAATAATATTGTAGCAAGATGTCAGCAGTTTTCAAGGAAGACAAAGAACATGGCTGTCTCCAATAAGATTCCTTTATCTCAGTAGAAATCTTCTAAGGAACTGGATTCCTATAATCCCAGTTCAGATCTTCTTAGCTGCTTAAAAACCTCTCAGGCTCTCCTACAGTACACCATTCTAGGGTAATCCAGCTTCTAACCACCCATGGATTATATTATAGTTGAAGGCAAAACCTCAGCAGATATACTTTTTATCTCATCTTATCTTCAGTCTATTTTCCCAGCTAGAAACCGGGACAGCAAATAAGAGCTCTGTTTTTATTTTATATATCACTGCAGCTCTCCTCCTGGAAGACAAGCAATGAAATCTCCTTTTGCATCCCTGAACGTTGAAGCATGTGGGAAAAAGTGTGAAATGTTTTTATCCTGAATATTCAAATGTGGATTTACCCACATAGTGCTTTTTTAATGGTTAACAGCATGTGTTGTACCATTTCAAGAACTTGCCACATTGTTTATTTTGCTTGGGAGGTTCACACACATTGTGTTAAAATCATGTTAGTTTATTCAAGGTCATGCACTGTTTAGCTACTTTCACTTCCAATTTAATAAACTTGAACAAAAAGAAACACACCCAAACTTACAAACAATTTCCAAGAAAATATTAATCAAATTTTGATACTGAAAAATGGATTTGAAGAGGACAAAAATACTCCAAAGATAGAGAACTACAGGAGGAAATATGCAATAAACAAAAATGCCCATATATAACAAATCATGATCTACCTGATACTAATGGATATCTTCCTAACAATAACAATGGTAATACTTCCATATTATATATAGACACAGAAAGTTAACAAAAGGTCTACTTCACTTCCCCTATCTTTAAACATCTAATTGTTCTAGTTTTAGCCTAACATGGCAGGTAGTCTCCCTCTAGAGTTGAGGGAGAAAACAAGGTACAGGAGAGCTACGGTAGCTGGTCTGAGAAAAGTGGATTAGACATAGCTAGGGGGTTACTTCCTTTCGTTGACTGTACGACAAAGCTTGAGAAATGGCTTAGATTAGACAGACATATTTTAAATGTGTACTTTACCACAAAATGAAGTGGTATGACTAAGGATTCCTCTCCAATGCTGAACTTCAGGGTCAGCGTTGTTTAGAAACCTAGCAGAAATTAAAATGAAAAACCCTGTAGCTGATATGCACTCTAATGGCACTAGAATTCATCCAAGGCTGAATCTGATTTGTTCCGGGCTTTCAGATTTTATGTCCCTTTTCCAGCCTCCAAAGTATCGTATTTTTATTTCACTTTGTTGTATATGAGAATTCTGGGCTTTGTCAAATAATGTTATCATTTCAGATAAAAATTAACCTAGATGATACTTTACAACAATCAAATAGTGCACATTTTAGAGATAATTGATTCTCAAAAGGCAAAGAATTACTTAACTGTTCAATAGAATGAGGACTTTTAAAAGCTAAACTGTCATTTTGGAGCAATAAGATAAATAATGTTATCTGACTCCGTAAAAAACAAATCAAGGGAAATTTCATTAAACTGATTTTATCTCTTATGGGAGATATTGTACAAACTTATTCAGAAAACCTGTTTTTATATTCCAAGCAGCATGAAAAGCTTGTGCTATCTGGTATCTGAGGAGCATGACATGCAAATGCAGTTGTTCAGTGGTCTGTTTGAGAAAACAAATTCCACCAAACTTCAAGGCACTCTCTGCACTGCCCTCTATGCATTCTTTGAAATCCACCTCTCTCTCACGTGAAACTCCTCAGCGATTTTTATTTAAACAAAAAAAGACTAAACCTTGACCCGCCACTTGTCTAAGATAACTTAAATCCTTGTAAGTGCTAGACCTGGGATAAAGAATTGTGGTTTCAGAGATATCATACAATGCATTGTCAGGAAAAGGCGTGGATAGCTTGCATACGAAATTTCCTGAAAACTATGTTTACACAGAATTTGCTTTGTTATAAACCTTTTAAATCCATTCCACTTCTTTTTGAACACTGTTCTTTTGCGGATATATATCTCCCAATGTTTTTGCTTCCTACAGCAAAATATAGCATGCAGTTTTCCTTCAAATATTTCTGTTCTAGATGGAATTTAAGCTGGTATGAAAATATGCATTGCCTTTCATAGCTGGGAGCATATCTTCTATTAATTATTATAGCATCTGCTTTTATACTGACCTCTGTAACAGGAAATAAGCACAAGTGACCCTATAAAGCTGGTGATAAAAAATATAAATAACATCTTGCTTTCTTGCTATTGTGTTGGCTTTTCTGCAGTTCTGGATGGCCTGTGTCACAAAATAACTCTCACAGTCCCACTGCAGAAGGACACCGGAGGAAATCTGTGTTTATGCGCAAATTGCTGGAAAAAGAAGCTGTTATGCTGGACCTGAAAATTAACTTTATAAAGCTACTTCATCAGCTTATTTTGATAAGGAAATAGTACACATATTGTTTAGAAATACAATACAACTCTTCACACTACATATAACTATGTATTTGACTTATAACAAAAAATACATATTACAGTTACACCTCTAATTATAGATATTGTACTTCAGTAGTAAAAGTACTTCCAATTGTGTAACTATTAAAAAAAAAACATACTATAAGCACGCTGTTGAAGTTTTCCTATTCTTTTAATTCTAGATTCTCTCTTGCACTTTTACTTTACAGTGTTTTACTACCTATTTCACCAGGAAAAAAAAAAAATCAGAGATAAAATCAGAAAAAAATCATGTATCATGTATCAATTCATGATTGTTATTTCAAAGTAGCATATTTAAAATCCTATTAGATTGAACAGAGCATTCAAAGTATCTGATTTTTCTCCAATATTATATGTATAAAGAATGGGATGTCAATATCTCTAAAATTTTACAAAATACTCTTGCTTTCCACAACAGTGGCTGGAAATTCACAAGACTTTTTTTCATTACTGTACCAAACTGTCTTGTAATTTTGAACAGATAGCTGTGCCCGGTCAGTTCAGAGATGTTGCAACAGAATTCCAGCAAATTTACCACAAATTTCAGTCTTTTAATTGGGTGTCTTGTAAAGGGAACAAAATTTTTTCACTTTCAGTATCGAACTGAAAGTTAATTTAAGACCGTAAAGGTTTATTGTTTTTGAAATAATTTTTTAAATACAAATGACGCAAATTATTTTCAATCTAAAAAAAATGTTCTCTGAATGACAAAACTAATGAAAAATGGCTATTTTTCTGTGAGCTTGTTTTGCAAATCTCTTCCCATATTGTGACAATCTCAACGTCTCCTTCCTTCCCTTTGCACACACCTCCTTGAAACACCTTTCCCCATGCATGAGACAACAATGCTGTTGCTACACTGAACTTTTAACCATGACAGTTAGCTATCTGGTATAATATATACTGCTTGATCGAGACTTTATCATCATCCTACATGGTTTAGCAGGCATGGTGGTGTTGGGTTTATGGTTGGCCTTGATGATCTTAGAGGTCTCTTCCAACCTTTATGATTCTATGATTCTATGAAAAGATGAGGCTCTAATTTACCCCTACTCATCTGACTAGTGCCCACACTTCCCCAGTCTTGTGAGACCATACTCAGGCTTTTGCTTCTCCCTTAGATGGAATCAGCTGAAACTGCTAAATTCAAAGATTACTCGGGAAAATGGGACATAAGCAATCAAATTGATAAACTGACAGTATAATTGCACAATCTTCAACTCCAGAAGGGTGATTAAAATCAGAAAATTAAATGCTGAAAAAGTCATCATTTGAAAACACCATTTTCTTGACCAAATGGGGTCACCATAGTTACTCTAAATCAGTCTCTGGAATTTTAGCAGGGCCCTTGTAAGAACAAAGAAATGAAAACAGAAAAAATCTCCTTACAGAATACAGCAAAAGACTAGGCACTAGGCACTATGACTATGAATTCTATGTGTGCCATGTGTTCCAGTCTAGCAATATAGACCAAACAAATGTGAGAGAAGTTGAAAGGAAAATCTATCTGGTGGACTTCTAATGCCCTTTCCATATCATAAGATCCTTTATTACTTCTCTTTATTCAGTCATCTTTTTCATTTTTCTCTTTCTGTGACAGGAGAGCTCACTCTAAAACAATATTTGATCAATAACAATGTACACTCATACTATCAGCCACCACAAAGACATGTGAAAACACTATTTTTTGTGGTGTATCTTAAAAGAAGTGGATTTTTTTTTTCCCTTCCTAATTATGGTGACAAATCTTTCTTTGTCATCAACATATGCAGAAAAGATTGGTAATGACTATAGCTGCACATCAAGCACATTTTAACTCTGACTTATATCTCTGAAAACGCCCACTGGCATGCATGTCAGAAGTGGTTTCTCTTCACGATTCTTTGAACAAGGAAATCTCCATGTATTTATTATGTGGGCCACAACATAACAGAAAGATTTTCTCCCTTCTAATAAACACATAATGAATGTCTGGCAGTTATATCAGCTGTGTAGGTGGAAAATTAGAAGTAGAAAACCAGTTATTATAATCCTAGCTACCTTCCATACAGTGTGTACATACCTTGCAGAACACGTTGACGCTCTGTCCGTAATGAAGCCGCCAAAAGATTTGTCATGGATTTTTCTAAATTAAGGATTTAATTCCCAGAATGGATTCAACTCTTTAGTTTCTATGTCTACAGCACAGACTTCTACTTCTCAGCTATCCACCACAGTGCCTCATAGACAATAAAGAGAAAAAGGGTGTTTCAGGTTATGAATTATATCATCTTTTTTAGACCTCTTACAATATGACATCTTTGACACACTAGAAAAGCCTCTTTTCTCTGCGCTGATCATAAGAAAAGCCTAAAAAGATTATTTCAGCTAAATATATCTCCATTTACTCAGCTAAATTTTACTCACAGGACTTAGTTCAGTCACAGGTAAAGACAGTCAGTACTATTAAGTTCTTTGTGAACTACAAGTAGCATCTATCAATGTAAAGTGTATGCTTCTTTGTAGCTGTATTTCCCTTCTTCAGGTAAAACGGTCACAGTTTTCCTCTTGCAAGATCATTTTACCTGTCATTCCTAAGTAAGCTTCATCATTCAAATCAACGAATAAAAGAAAAAACAAATAGAATTCTAGTTCACAGGGACTAACTAGGATCCTTTCTGTTGGATGTTACGACTATGTAAATGTCCAGACTCCATTCTTTAAGAACTCACTTTGTGAGGCCATGACAGGAGAAAATGTCAGGATTATTCACTGTCTGCTACATGCATGTCTGCTAATCTATTTCCTCAGCTGCTTTAGTAGGATTCTTTTACATGTGGAACTCTGACAAAGATTAACGTAGGTTAAGTTAATGTTTACTATTGTGGCATTGGGTGTTTTTTTTTTCTTTTATACTGGGGAGCAGACAGAAGACAGTTGGTTAACAGGAAACTAGGTTAGGTTCATAATAAACACAGGATTAATGATGTTACTATTTATAGCTTAACTCTTTACCTCCTGATGTGTAAGTTTATACTGCTTTATCTTTTTCTTCGCAATAGTCCTTATATTTTGAAAACAGTCCAAAATTTATCCTTTAAGCCCTTCTCACTCTCCCTCTTGAAATCCCCAAGATCTACTCCAATCCATTCAACTTACACTTGTAGTCCAAAATACAGTGTCCATTCATTGTATCTGTAAATTCTGATTTCGCATCACACCTCCTAATACCAGTCAAAATATAGTCATGACTTAACTCAGTTGTTAATAGCATGAAACATGTTGAGCTAGCCAGTGGATTGGCTGGAATATTCTCATGTGAAAAGGTGCATTTCAACAAAAACATACCATGACTTGTTAGACTTTTAAGCACGTATCTGCTCTCATAAGCTGGCTGATGCTTGCCTTCTGAAGTCATGAAAAAGCTGAAAATTAGACCTAAGTCAAGTTACCCACTGCCTGCTTCGACAAAAGTTATTGGCAATGTTCAGAGCGAGGATTTTAACAAATGGATGTAAATGGATATCAGTTCTAATTCTCTTCCTTTTTTTGTTCTCTAATTTCTCCTTCAACCCTAGTGGCTGGAGTTGAAGCCCCATCTGAAAATTCTCCGCTCTGTTGGAAAAGGCAAAACAGAAAGGGTTGGATAGATCTAAGATAAAAGAATTAAAATTTGCCTGTTACACTGGTGGAACTGTATTTTATCTAATATTATATAAATGTATTTCAGACTTTTATCTGACCTAAAGAGAATATTAAACTGAAACTCTATGCTCTACAACAGGTCAGACTAAACAATAATAATAATTCCCGTGGCCTTAAAGCCTGTTCAGTCTGAAACAAATTTTTGGCCATCCCACTGGAAACACAACTCCTCCACTGTGACAAGTTTTCTTACGTATTTGCAGGCTTACAGATTTAGAGAAAGTTAATAAAATATGTCTTGAAACACATGCAGTAAATTACTTTTGTAACACCAAACAACAGCACTTCAGGACTGAAGACAACCTGGTATGCAAAATATCAAATCAAAATGATTGAAAAGCTTGTATTATTTTAAAATTTTATTATATATTGGATTTTGAATGCTTAAAGAAAATACATAACTCAGCATTTATCTGAGTTTAAATGCTGTTCTTCTCACCAAAAGAGTCTCTGAAGTCCAAACAGTACTAAAAAAATGTAAACAATCAAATATAATGTATCAAATATAATGTATCAAGAAGGGTTAAATCAAATGTTAAGAAGTCAGTTTTATTATATAATGTTATAATTACAGTGCTTGTATCATTATATGTCTTACATCATTATACTACTTACTCTAATTTTATGTCTACTAAATGCACAAATTTACTATCAATCTAATTCACAAAACAATCCCTTGACAATCTGCCAATCAAGCTCTGTATGCAGACAAATTTTGGAAAAGTCAATAACTAAAAGAATCACCAAGTTCAGAATGTTCTTGACATTAATTCATAGCTTTATTGGTTCATAAAAAACACATACTGATACCACATGCAAAATTTCAAATAAGAAACTGGGTTTCATTAACTGGAAAGCTCAGTCTTCTTAGAAATACTTATACTGTGTACCTACACTGCTACTATGTACCTAGCTGCATAAATTCCTTTGGCATTGTACATATGATTAACAACAGTAAAAAAATTTGGTCTCAAAGTTTCTTTCTCTTTTAGTTTGAGTGGCTATGTTCTGACAACTACAAACCTTGTGACTTTTCAAGTCGCTCTTCTCCACAGCTTTGCTATTTCCCACATGAAATACACAACGCTGATTCAGCATCGTAATCACTACTGTGAATCTTGTTGCTACAGGTGCAACTAAGATGGCGGTCTTATCTTAAATTAGATATTGTGACTACAAGGCAAAGCAGTGTGGCAATCACTGTGGCCTAAATTCCCCTCTTTCTGCACCCCTTTCTTTATCTGGCTACTGAGGTGGGTCTTCAAGCTGCTCTAAGTACTAGCTGGCTGCACGACTCAAACACACTAATACGGCTAGTTTAAATGTAACTATGAAACTAGCTATAAAATAATTTCAAGTGTGTCTACATGAGTCATAGGAATGGCTACAGTACAAGCAGCGTAATCTACTCAGCTGTATGCAAAAAGGTGATTTTTATCCTGTATGACTTATTTTTGTTCAAATTCACTATGCAGCTCTTATCCTTCTCCACGAAGCACGTGAAACACTTCAGGTGGACCAGCCCACATCTCCATATCACCATAGGCCTCACTTTCCTAATTGGTACAGTGTATCTAGCAGCCTCCTTGGATATATACACATCAGTATCCATGTCTTTCTAGAAATCATAAACCTGGAATGTGGGATTAATGGTTTTAGCTCCTTGTCAGACCAACAATCTATGAGTTTAGGAACCACATCTGTTAAGGTGCTGTGAATCAACAAAATACAGCTCCTGGAGCTTTGTGACGGCTGGCCCCAAATCAGCTCACAAAGTGGGCTGCAAACGTCAGGTGGACAAGCTGGTGAAATACTAGCTTTGGACCATCCCTGGAAAAAAAGATCTCATTTGCAGAATACTTCAGAATCTCAGCAAAGACCTACCAGAAATATTTTTCTTCCAGCTTTTTCAATCACTTTTAAAGTAGCCATTACAACTTAGCTGAGAACTGAATCATAGAATCATAGCATAGAATCATAGAATGCTTTGGGTTGGAAGGGACCTCCAGAGGTCATCTAGCCCAAGTCCTGTGCAGTGAGCAGGGACATCAGGTTGCTCAGAGTCCCATCTAACCTGACCTTGAACATACCCAGCAGATGGGGCCTCCACTACCTCTCTGGGCAACCTGTACCAGTGTTTCACCACCCTCATTGTAAAAAAACTTCTTCCTTATATCCAGTCTAAATCTACCCCCTTTTAGTTTAAAACTATTACCCTTTGTCCTATTGCAGCAGGTCCTGCTAAAAAGATCATCCGCATCTATCTTACAGGGCTCTGTTAGGTACTGAAGGGCCGCAATAAGGTCTCCCTGGAGCCTTCTCTTCTCCAGGCTGAACCACCCCAACTCTCTCAGCCTTTCCTCATAGAAGAGGTGTTCCAGCCCTGGGATCATTTTTGTGGCCACCTCTGGCCCTGCTCCAAAAGGTCCATGTCTGTCCTGTGCTGAGGGCTCCAGAACTGGATACAAGACTCCAGGTTGGCTCTCACCAGAGCGGTGCAGAGGGACAGAACCGCCTCCCTCAACCTGCTGGCCACACTGCTTCTGATGCAGCCCAGCATATGGTTGGCCTGGGCTGTGAGTGCGCATTGCCGGCCCATGACCAGTTTTTCATCCACCAGTAACCCCAAGTCCTTCTCCACAGGGCTGCTCTCAATCCTTTCATCCCCCAGCCTGTATTGATACCAGGGGTTGCCCAGACCCACATCCATGACCTTGCATTTGGCCTTGTTGAACCTCATGGGGTTCACACAGGATTACCTCTCCAGCTTGTCCAGGTCCCTCAGGATGGCATCCCGTCCTTCTGGTGTGTCGACTGCACCACTCAGCTTGGTGTCATCTGCAAACTTGCTGAGGGTGTACTCGATTTCGCTGTCTGTGTCATTGAGGAAAATATTAAACAGCACTGGTCCCATACGGACCCCTGAGGGACACCACTTGTCACTGATCTCCATTTGCACATTGAGCCATTCATCACTACCCTCTGGATGCGACCTTCCAACCAGCTCCTCAGCCACTGAACAGTCCACCCATCAAATCCATATATCCCTAATTTAGAGAGAAGGATGTTGTCGGGGACCGTGTCAAAGGTTTTACAGATGTCCAGACAGATCACATGCGTTGCTTCTCCCTTGTCCATTGACGCAGTCACTCCACCATAGAAGGCCATGAGGTTGGTCAGGCAGGACTTGCCCTTGGTGAAGCCATGCTGACTGTCTCAAATCACCTTCCTGTCCTCCATGTGCCTTAGCATAGCTTCTAGAAGAATCTGTTCCATGATCTGCCCAGGCACAGAGGTGAGGCTGACTGATCAGTAATTCCCAGGGTGCTCCTTTCCACCCTTTTTAAAAATGGGTACAATGTTTCCCTTCTCCCAGTCACCAGGGACTTTACCTGACTGCCATGACCTTTCAAATATTATGGAGAGTGACTTGGCAACTACATTAGCCATTTCTCTCAAGACTCTGGGATGTATTTCATCAGGTCCCGTAGACTCACATATGTTCAGGTTCTTCAGGTGGTCATGAACCTGATCTTCCCTTACAGTGGGAGAGTCTTTACCCCTCTGGTCCCCATCCTGTGGTCCGTCAGCTTGGGAAGGGTGAGGAAAGAAGTTGCCAGTGAAGACTGAGGCAAAAAAGTTGTTGAGTACTTAAGACCTCTCCTCGTCTGCTGATACAAGGTCACCATTCTTGTTCATCAGGGCGGTATGCTTTCTTTAACATCCCTTTTCTGGTTGACATAGCTGTACAAGCCCTTCTTGTTATCCTTTGTATCCCTTGCCAAATTCAATTCTAGCCGCACCTTGGCCCTCTTGACCACATCCCTACACAACCAGCCAGCGTCCCTACACTCTTCCCAGCATACCTGTCCCTGCTTCCACTGCCAAAGCACTTCCCTCTTGCTCTTTAGTTTGACCAGCAAGTCTCAACTCAGCCATGCCGGTCTCTTCCCTTCCTTACCTGATTTCTTACACCTGGGCACTGACAGCTCTTGTGCTCTATGGAAAGCATCCTTAAACATCTGACAGCTCTGTTCTGCTCCTCTGTCCCTGAAGACTGTTTCCCAGGCGATTCGTCTGACTAACTCCTTGAAGAGCTGGAAGTCTGGTTTCCTACACTTTAGGGTCCTGACTAAACTCGTCTTTCCCACCTCCCTCAGGAGTGTGAACTCCACCAACGCATGATCACTGCAGCCCAGGCTGCCTCCAATCTTGACGTCATTGATGAGCTCACTTGCATTGGTGACCATCAGGTCCGGTATTGCAACCCCTCGGGTAGCGGTGTCTATTACCTGGCTTAAGAAGTTATCCTCAATGCGCTCTAGGAATCTTCTGGATTACCTACAGCTCGCCATGCTACTTTTCCAGCAGATGCTGGGGTGGTTGAAGTCCCCCAGTAGGATGAGAGACTGAAAGCGAGAAGCCTCCTGCAGCTGGAGGAAGAAGGCTTCATCAGCAGGCTCCGCTTGACCAGGCAGCCGTAGTAGACACCAAACATAGGGTTCCCTTTGTTGCCTCATTCTCTGATTCTTACCCATAGCTTTCAACCTGCTCATGGCTGTTCTTCAGGGACAGCTCTTCACACTCTATCCATTTCTTGATGTAGAGGGCAACACCTCTGCCACTCCTTCCTCGCCTGTCCCTTTTGAACAGCTTGTGGCCATCAGCAGACACACTCCAGTCATGGGATTCGTCCCACCAAGTTTCAGTAAAGGCAACCAGGTCACAGCTTGCTAGCAGCACGGTAGCTTGCTACTCCTCCCGTTTGTTGCCCATGATGTGCGAATTCATGTAGAGGCACTTAAGCTGGGCTGTTGGTCATGTCACCTTCTTAGTAGAACACCCCTTACTTCCCTTGAGGTGTTTCACAGAAGTTTCCTTGATGGCTCCTACTACCTTACCAGCACCCTGTCCCTCTAACCATTGTGTGTCATTCCACAGCTTGTCACAGGCAAGCCTGATATGTTCTCCCTCCCCCTTCAGATCTAGTTTAAAGCCCTGTCAATGAGCCCTGCAAGCTCCTGAGGGGATAGATTCCTGAAGCAATAGATTCCTACAAGAAAGGAAGTTTTGACATCTGCGAGATATGTATTCCACCCTGGCGGAGTAAAATACTTTCAGAAAAGGCCATGAGACTCTAAACAGGAGAGGAAATTGGAATGAGAATAAACATGGTCAAGGATATAACCATTCGTGTTACTTTAACAAGAGCACTCATAAAAGTAAATGAATGCTGTTCTTCTAGGAGTCAAAATTAAACTATATCCTGGTGACACAAGATCTTACATTAGAACCTGGCTTCTAAAAGACTTGAAGATCACATGTAAATAAATGCATGTTAGATGCACAGGTATTTGATAATGGTGCCACACTGAGTTAATCAAGAAGCTGCAACCTATGAGTTCTGGACAAGGTCAAACAGGCTAATTTGGCTGCCGAGTTTGGAGGTAATGTTCTCCTGAACTACTCCCCAGGGAGTTATTTGGATTGCTAAACTAGCTTTAAAGCCTCTGCAAAGGGTGCTGACCTGAACCAAGGTCTTGGGTCTGAGCCCAAGAAACAAGATTCCCTTAGACAGTAAACACAAATTAATCCAGGCATAACACTCATATCCACTGACTCACCAATAAGTACATTAGTATTCATAAAAGTAACTCTGCTTCTGGCAAATATGTTGGTTATTTTAACAATCTTATTGTGGTCACTTGATGCTTGGACTCTGCTATAAGATATAATAAGACATCTTTGATGAAAGTGATACAATGTCATTAAAGGGAAAGCATATTTCATAGCCTGGAGAAACAGGTTCATAGAATCATAGAATCATAGAATGGTAAGTGTTGGAAGGGATCTTAAAGATCATCTGGTTCCAACTCCCTTGCCATGAGCAGGGACATCTTCCACTAGACCAGGTTTCTCAGAGCTCCATCCAACCTGGCCTTGAACACTGCCAGGGAGGGGGCAGACACAGCTTCTCTGGGCAATCTGTTCTAGTGCCTCACCACCCTCATGGTGAAGAATTTCTTCCTAATATCTAATCTAAATCTGACCTCTTTTAGTTTACAGCCATTCCCCCTTGTCCTATCACTACACACCCTTGCGAAAAGTCCCTCTCCATCCTTCCTGTAGGCCCCCTTCAGGTATTGGAAGACTGCTCTAAGGTCACCCCGGAGCTTCCTCTTCTCCAGGCTGAACAGCCCCAACTCCCTCAGCCTGTCTTCGTAGGAGAGGTACTCCAGCCCACTGATCATCTTTGTGGCCCTCCTCTGGACCCGCTCCAACACATCCATGTGCTTCTTATGCTGGGGGCTCCAGAGGTCGATGCAGTACTCCAGGTGGGGTCTCACGAGAGTGGAGTAAAGGGGCAGAATCACCTCCCTTGACCTGCTGGCCACGCTTCTCTTGATGCAGCCCAAGATACAGTTGGCTTTCTTGGCTGCAAGTGCACATTGCCAGCTCATGTTGAGCTTCTCATCCACCAGTACCCCCAAGCCCTTCTCCTCAGGGCTGCTCTCGAGTCACTGTCCACCCAGTCTGTACTTGTGTTTGGGATTACCCTGACCCACGTGCAGGACCTTGCACTTGGCCTTGGTGAATTTCATGCAGTTCACGCAGGCCCACCTCTTCAGCCTGTCAAGGTCCCTCTGAATGGCATCCCTTCCCTCCAGCATGTCAACCACACCAAAGAGCTTGGTGTCATCGGCAGATTTGCTGAGGGTTCACTCAGTCCCATTCTCCATCTTGCTGACAAAGACACTGAACAGCACCAGCCCCAGTACCGACACCTGAAGCACACCACTCATCACTGGTCTCCACCTGGACATCGAGCAATTGACTGTAACTCTTTGTGTGCATCCATGGAGCCAGTTCCTTACCCAACGAGTGGTCCATCTGTCAAATCCATGTTCTTCCAATTTAGAGACAAGGACATCATGCAGGACAGTGTCAAATGCCTTGCACAAGTCCAGGTAGATGATGTCAGTTGCCGGTCCTTTGTCCACCAACGCTGTAACCCATCATAGAAGGTTGATTTTTTCATGTTTGTTACACTGGAGAATATCTTGAGGATGAAGAAAAATTGTTTCCTTAGACCTTACAAATATGTAAGAAATAAGAATTGTTTTTACTTCCACCTGTGTACAAAACCCAAGCCACTCTCAAGCTGCCTCTGTTAATGCTGTATCATCTGAGTCAACATTACCCCACAGTAGAACACTGCACACTTGTCCATAGGACTCCTGTTTTATAACAGTGACAACCATCAGTTCTAAAAATTTCCACATAAGAGACAACTTTCTCCTTGCCCCTTGAGGTTTGTGTTAGTTCTGGTCTCTAAAACCTGTTACAATTTCCTGCAAGCTGGAAGAAATATCTTTACCTTCCTTTTTTCAGATTACACTTTTACAACAAACAGAAAATAATTTGACATCACATAAACATACACTTGTAATAATTTCTAGCTCTGTTGCTGATAAGCTAGAAAGGAGAATAATACAGCATGAGCAACTTTGCTGTGTTTCACAGCAGAGGAGTTCTCAGACTAAGAAAAAGCTACTGAACATTAACTGGTATTGTCAGAGCAGAACTTCCTCTTTCATTATGACTATATACTTGAAACAATTTCTAGGAAGTGCTAAAGCTATATTTATTTATTATACCCAAGGATCATTTTACAGAAATGGAACAGAGCTTCTTAATTTTTCTATTGGCAAATATTGCCACCTTTTGATTAAAATACTGTAAGAAATCCTTCTCTTTCAAAATGAGACCCAATTCTATGCTTTCCCCATAATCTAGATCCACTGCTACTAGTAAAGCAATTCCTAAATTAAACTGGGTACTTAAATACAAAATTGTGATCTAAAAATTCTTTTTTCTGCTCTTCTCTGAAGGATTCTGTTTGGCCACTAACCTGTTTGAGTCTGTAAGTTTTACCAGACTTCTAGCATTTTGGATTTGCTTGGCTAGAACTGTGCTTCCAAAGTAGTTTGGTGTCTGGATCAGGTCTCCAGACCAGACATTCTTCCCCTTAATTTTCCTAAAGAGCTAGATCCTGTAGACACACTCAAAGCATACTTAGCACAAATTGACAGGATTGGTCTCCTCACAAAATGCAGTTGCCACCCCTTCTTTTAAGGCATGTGTGGAAGAAGAGGCTGCGTCTGCCTTTTCTGTAATAGATTAATGTTTACAGCATTCATCAGATTCACTTCGTTTCCCAGTCTGGACAGATTCATAACATCTTACACCCCAAGGAAAATGTCCAAACTTCTGAGTCCTTTGATAGGATGTCTAAGTTGTCGTTGTGGTGATAAGAGAGTCCTGACCTCTGGTTCCTTCTCCTGGGACCATATGCATTCTATAAGATGCTCAGGACACTGCAATGTAAATGAACTAACCTAAAATGACTGAACAGACCACCAGAACAACCCAGTAATTTCCCTTGGCCGAGGAGGACTGTGTGAGGGATCATTTAAGCGATCTGGATGCTCACAAATCCATGGGCCCCAATGGAATGCACCCACGAGTACTGAGGGAGCTGGCGGATGTCATTGCTGCCCCACTCTCCATCATCTTTGAAAGGTCCTGGAAGACAGGAGAGGTACCCAAGGACTAGAGGAAAGCCAGTGTCACTCCAATCTTCAAAAAAGGCAAGAAGGAGGATCCAGGGAACGACAGGCCAGTCAGTCTCACCTCCATCCTGGGAAAGATGAGGGAGCAACTCATGCTAGAGGTCATCACCAAGCAAGTGGAGGAAAAGAAGGTTATCAGGAGCAGTCAACATGGATTCACCAAGGCAAAATCATGCTTGACCAATCTGATAGCTTTCTACGATGGCATGACTGGCTGGGTAGATGAGGGGAGAGCAGTAGATGTTGTCTACCTAGACTTCAGCAAGGCTTTCGACACTGTATCCCATAACATCCTCACAAGAAAGCTCAGGAAGTGTGGGCTGGATGAGTGGACCATGAGGTGGATTGAGAACCGGCTGAATGGCAGAACTCAGAGGGTTGTCATCAGCGGCGCTGAGTCTAGTTGGAGGTCTGTAACTAGTGGTGTCCCCCAGGGGTCAGTACTGGGCCCAGTCTTATTCAACTTCTTCATCAATGACCTGGATGAAGGGACAGAGTGTACCCTCAGCAAGTTTGCTGATGACACAGAACTGGAAGGAGC
>Ga0065711_1031462_pt1 | contig 29594 bp, 10 predicted proteins | sample Hoacrofraction12_FD_59098 | JGI IMG/M metagenome (GOLD analysis project Ga0065711, IMG submission 59098) | Hoatzin crop microbial communities from Cojedes, Venezuela - Epithelial fraction 12 v2 (version 2) | ecosystem: Host-associated > Birds > Digestive system > Esophagus > Crop | place... | reverse complement strand
TTTTTTTTTTTTTTTTTTTTTTTAATGTGTGCTTTTATTTCTGGCTCTACGTGTCATATTTCATCATAGCTCTTTGCTGAAATCTGTCACAATTTTAGTGTCACTGGTTTCTTATTGTTGTTATTTTCTTCTTCGTTTGTACTCCATTTGATTTCTTTGTTACTGTACTTGTTTCCTGATTTTTCTACCAGCACCTATTACAGAATTAATAGTTGCTTGTTTATTTAAATGGTAAGAAAATTTTAGCTGCAGGAAGGATAACTTGATTGCCACAAAGTTGTTTTACTTTTTTCCTGTAGCAGAAGGTAGACAGATTCTTTTGATTGCCGTCTAATTTGTTTTATAAGACAGAGAAATGAAAAGGGCAGTCCATGTGAAGCTCTAATCTATAAAACTTATTTTTCCTTGGTCTTTTTTCCCTTTCTTGTTCAGCTCTTGTTCTTTGGACTTTTTCTTGACTCCATATCGTTAATTAGTATTAATAATGGCTACTAATTAAGCAATAAAAAGATGCACGCAGTCATTACAGCTATGCTTTTTTATTTTCTAAAGTGCAAATTCCTCAAATCAGTTTAAAGAAAAGAAAAATTATATTGTTACCTAGACTTTATAGAGTCACAGTTCAGTTAATCTGATACAGTGCAACTAAATACAAGGTTGCATTAGTAAAACTTTCTATTTAGACAAGGCTTTTTTATCTTCCTTCTCTATTTTTCTATCATTAGTCATATTTGTCTGTCTCTTCCATGCTTATTGATGCTGTAGTCATGTCAGGCAGGCACTTGAGTTGCTTATTGCAGAAACAGTGTTTAAATCATTATGAAGGGGACTGGAGAACATTCAGGATAAAAATGAGAAAAAAATACCTTCAAATTGGTTTAGATAGCTTTCAGTATCTGCTGCTGTACAGTTATACAGCTATGCAGTGCATTCAACAATATGCTTTTCCATTGGTATAATATTAGAGCTTCAGGCATTTGAAATTGTTGTATGTTTCTGTGGGGGGAAAAATGATAGTTTTGAGATGTTCTGGTTCTAGTGTTGATTTGTCGAGGAATGAAACATGCTGTTAAAATCATGAGGTCACGTTAACCCTCTCTTTGCTTTCATTTAAGTAGCATACAGTGTTTTGTTTAGGCTGTTTCAGACACTTTCAAGGAGAATATTTTGCATCATAATAATTTTTTTATAGGTTTGGGGGGCTTGTTTTTTCCCGCTATTAAGTGTGAGGGTTTTTTTGTGTTATTACTGTAAATAAGGGCCCCATTCTTCCCAAGTACATGCTAGCTCTTGTGTCTCTGGTATCTGTCTCTGTTTGCACTGAAAATGTAATTATTGTTTTAGCCACAATGTGTCTTACGATGTTTTGGGTTTTTTCATTCTTTACCTCAGACCATGCCCTTCTGCTGCTGTTTTTAATCTGTCTTCCATCTTCTGTTCTTCCCTTCCTTCACTTTTCAGTGTCGCTCTTATTTTTTCATCTCTATGCCACAGTGAGCTTTACCAACTCCTGTTCTGTCTGCTCATGTAGTCTAATATCTGCTTGACATTTACCACATAATCCTGACCAGTCTCCTTATGGTAAATTCTCTTCCCAGTATTAAGCTTTCATGTTTGAATTCTGATCCCTAGCCTTACAACTTTTATCTTGAAGTTGCTAGTGAGATAGCTCCCCAGTAGAGAGGTACCTCATGTTACCTTACTCTCTTCCTAAGTACATCATGCCTGTGCCTGGGCAGAATACTGAAATACTGATGAAACATATTTCAGTAATACTGACTCATCTGTAGCGCAGAGCTGACTGGGGAGCAGTGGTATGACATCTGTAAATCAGGTGTTTGTAGTGCAAATAAAAATTGGAAAATGTAGTGTCACCTCTGCCCTTGACATGAGAGGCTGTTCACAGAATTCATGTAAGAGCTGTAAAACATTGGTGCGGCAAACTGCAGTAGCATTTTAATCTAACCTTCAGTGAAAATTGTATGCAAACCACTGTCCATCTTGAACAGACAGTCCTGTTTCCTGGGCAATCTAGTTGTTATGGCAAAAGACACAGAGGTAACATTGATTTATTCACTGTGTACAGCTTGGTAAGACACAATGAAACTGCTTGATAGACACTGAAGCTTAATGCAAAACTTCTTAGTAACTCTTGTGGCTTCATCTATAAACGTAGTGCCTTTCCTCCGACTGGACGTTAACATGCTCTTATCTTGGTGTACTTAGGTGCTGGATATCTGCAATGTGCTCTCACTGCAAAGTGCTTGTGAACATAAATCTGTCAATAGATATAAGATGTGTCAGTGTGTGTTTCACCATCTTGCTTTTTGACATTGTCTCACCCCTGGCTGGGTGCTCAATTGTACTTACAGTCACTTAGTAATTTCAGAATGGAGACTGTGTTGCTTTCCTGAGCACCATGAATATAACTTGGTAGTTTACAGCCCTTTCTTCTTGGAAGCCGTTTGGCATTGACGACTGGCTGAAACCTCAGACTCGATGTGGCAGTGTACAGTGGTGGTATGTCTCAGTGCAGATGCTGTTTCCTTTTTTCAGCCAACCCTTTTCTCTCCTCTTCTTGTGTGTCTGTGCTAAGTTCTTACCTTAGCATTTTTGGGCTTGTTTTTGTGTTGTATCCCTATTTGCACATTGTGTATTTTCTTTTCTGTGGATGCATACCATCAAAAAGCTACTTACTACGTTAAGTTGTGGGTTCCTATGAGTTTGAGGCTTTGTAGAGATAGACATAATGCTTTCAGAATTGGGAGAGGTAGCCTATTACAGTAAACAAGCGAGTCAGCCAGAAGATGGGAATGGACTGTTGTATTGTCGTGTCTTGAACAGCCTTGCAAAGTTCATTTCATTGAGTCTCTTCGTTCCCCTTTGTATTGCAGTCCAAGTGTTCTGTGTGTCCATGTGAGCCTTGAGTTTGTCTGAGTCTCCTAGATCATTATCCATTGTGGGCTGGGGTAGGAGAAGGAGACCAGGAGCTTTTATCTCCCATGTTAGCATTGATTAGAATGATGCATATTCATGTGTCTTATTACACAGTTGCTTAGCTCACCCCGATCACATCCAAGTTTATTTTCTGCTGACTAATGATAGGGACATTGCAAGCGCAAGCATTGCTTTGGGCCAGCATGCTCCAGGCACTAAATGTGTGCAATTTAGACATATTTTTGCTATTGCTGCTAAGGAGCATTGCTAGATACAGAGGTTTTCATAAATCTCTCTGAGGTGCTGGTAGGAGGAGCATGTGGTACGTTGAATGTCATCGGGCTTTGGATGCAGTGGGAAGAAATAGAGTTTTTTTTCTTGTGAGGGTGCATGAGTGTAAAGGCAAGAGTTGGGGGGAGGATAACGGGAGCACACCATTTACCTTTTCTGCAAGACAGGGGAAGGTTACTTTGCCGGGAAAAGTCACCTACGTTCTCTGAGAAAGATGACTTTGGAGGGAACTCATGTAAAATGTTGTCAGTGTGCCGTTGGATTACCTCTGTTTTCTTTCTGGTAATAGTTAAAGCTGTTGTGAGTGACACTTTGGTTTCTGGCTGTGAATGAAGAGCCAGGTTCAGGTTTTGCTCAGATGAGGTTTTACAGGTGGACCTACAGACAGAAGCTTGCTGGTTTTCAGATTGTGAAGCTAGACAGTAGAGGGGCTTCATGAGGACTTCAGAGTTGTTACTGTTGGATATGAACAGTTACTGTCTCTTTACAAACTTCTGGCTTTTAAGCAGCTTAATTTTGTTTCTTCTTCAGTTAGATATCTGTCATTGTACAATAGACAGAATAATTGAGTTTAGAGTTCAGAGTTTAGCTTTCTAGTTGTATATAAGGCTGATTTTTTTTTTTCTGATATGGTCTGATAATATCCTATTGATAGAATTGAGGGAGGCTTAGGAGAATGCTTTATATACAGGAAATGTAACAGCTGGAAGTGCCACATAGTATTTTATCATAATACATATGGGAATTAGAGAAATGATCTGGTAGTTTGTATTTCTCTTGATAAAGATTCCTTCTGTTGTATACTTTTTCACAAAATCTGTTAGATTTTTGTGGCTGTTATGGGTGTTACCACAGGAAACTATTTCAATCTATTGTGATGTGAAAAATTTTTCTAGATTTTGGGCTACAATTTCTTGTTTTGATGGTATATTGTGAAGCATATCAATGTTTCCTCATGTGAACTTCAAGTTCTTTTCTTTTTGAAAGTACAGCAAATACTGATGATCTTTTAGCTTTTACTGAACTGAGCTTTAAATATTTTAAACTAGAAGTTCTTTATGCATTATCATTGGTTTTGAGGGTCTGCATGCTCAAATGTTTCATGCAACTTTGTAAATAGTCTATAGGAAACACTGTTTTTTCTGGACAGAATGTAATTTTTTTTAACTATGTTGATGTATAAAAATGGTTTCTCAGTTTGTGCTTTTTTTAATTCTCTGCTATTCCTAAACTTTTATATGAAAAACTCATAAGAATTCTTGTGCTGTCATCTTGTTGGCTTCACAATGTCATGGCAGATTGCTCTTATCATTAAATATGTTTCTTGCATTTAACTTCAACTCTTTTTTTTTAATCTGAAAAGTCTTTAACTCTTTTCTAACTGATTGACGTCTATCCCAAGTAAAATTAAAATACTCAGAAATCTGAATGCATTGTTCAAATTGGTTAAGTATGATTAAGTTGTAAGAAGTAGCCCATCAAGTAAAATCTTACGACTGCATACAAAGCTCTCTGTTGAATTAAAAAACCAGAAACCCAACTTTCATTTGCAATAGCAGTGTTCTGATTTTCATTAAATAAATTATGTTTTACTCTATTTTGTTTAAACTCAAGATTAATTTCTTTGGTTACAGAGGATATAAATCTCTAGATTGCTTTTAAAAGGGATTGTTTATTCAGAATAGGGCTGACAGTCTCTCCTTAAGAGAAGCTATTACTTAATTTTATTTTTCTAAGTTTAAATGCTTAAAAAATATTTGTAATGATACCCCAAAGGCGTCATAAAAATGTAAAAATAATTATACTCTAAAATTACCAAAATTACAGGAAATAGACATTTAAAAAATCTTACTGAGGTTCATGGCTGAGAAAAAGTGAGAAAGGAAAAGTGCCTTACTTCACAACTTAAATTCTTGTCAGGAGTTTCTGCTTTCAGTGATTAAAAATATACTTTTGAACTGTCAGCATTACTCAGGTGCAAAAGAATAGCATTGATTTCCCTTTTAATTACAGCTGAAGCCTATTGGTCCCAAATTCTGCAAGCACTTTCTCAGGAGAAATTTCTACGTGACTATCTACTGGAATTTTTCCAAGTAGAAGTTATACTCCCCCATGCGGGGGGGGGCACATTTGTTTTCATAGGCCAAACCAGTTGGCAAATACCCTTAGGGAGATCAAAACCAACACGAGTAGCATTTTGTGGTGAACAAATGCAGGGGTCTAGAGACAGTTTTTTGTGCCACACCATACATTACCTTGGGAAGTTGGTGGTCATTTGGCAGTGAACTTAACAGAAATACAACAGAGTGATGAACTGTGAAGGGAGAGATTTTTCTCAGGCATTACAGCTGGATTGCGGTCATGTCAGAAGATTCTTGAGTGGGGACAAAGTAAGGTGCCTTTGTTCTCAGTGATGTTTTTAGGCCAGCTTGTGCTCTGATAAACTTCTAGCCCTTGCTGTAGAGTTGAGAACCTGTCATAGTTGGCCTTAATTACCATTTTATAAGGCATTTCTATTTCTTAGAAAGTGGCTGGGTGGAGGGAACAGGATAATATTAGCAGACTGGATTTCAGACTGTTAGTATCCCTGTTAGGTCCCCAACGTTTATTAAAAGGATTATCCTGGATTGTCCTTTTTTTTTTTTTTTTCCCTTGCTACTGTTTTTTTCCTCATCTCCGTTTAGCTGATATTCTTCCCATTATAAGGACTAGTGGAGAACAGTTATTTTCCCCCAGGGATGGAGGAAGAATTTTGTTTGTTTGTTTGTTTGTGATTCCTAGGTGCTACCACAGAGGAATAGTAGCTTGCTCAGAAAATGCAGCAAAGCAGTCCATTTGAAGGGGGGGGGGAGCTCAGAAGGGATCTGCGTGCCTGATTGAGAAGCATTGTCTAGATTTACTGAAGATACAAATAGCCTGTATCAGTGCGTCACTCCGCATCAGCCACGTAAGGACTTACAATGACCAGGGCCCAGTAAGTTCCTAAGATTTAGAGCAGATGGTCCAGGTCCTGGGGTTTCCTGTTACATGGGGTGGGGGGTGCGGGGAAGCACCCTTTGTCTTAATTTTTCTGCTGATACCACCATAAAGCACTTTGATCAAAATCTTAATGTGTACAGAATTAGCTCCTTTCCAGTGTATTTATTTATTTGCTTTTGTGCCTGATCTATATGTGTTATTAGATAAAGAATCATAAACTTCTTGTTTTCAACTGGGTATTTTTTTGATCCGGTCCAGTGTTGTAATGGGGGAGAAACTTACTATTTGGCATAAATGTTAGAGCAACCACTAAAGGAATGTTTCATCTGCATAATACAAATGAAGGTGTTGGAACATAACAAAAGGATTTTTGCAGTAACAACACTATTGTACTGATGATGAAAATCCATAAAAATACTTGAACTCTGAAACAGAATGGTGCTTGTCCCCCTGAATCATGTTTGACACAGTGGTAGGATTCTGAGACGGAGTAAGGGCCGTGTCAGTTCGTGCTGCATCACTGTATAGGTATGTTAGTGTAAATACACCAAAAATGTAGAACTCTGAATGAAAAGGGCCTGGCAGAGGAGCGTGGGACTGCAGCGTGTGTAAGGGAGGCCACAGCTTCAGCAGAGAGCGTGTCGGCACAGCTGGTGCCGTGGGCTGAACTGCTCTGGTGCCCTGGGATGGCTTCTGCTGAAGTGGGTTCTGTTTAGTCCCAAAGTGAAGCACATGCATGTGTAACTGTGAATTGCGCTGCAAAAACTTGGATTCTGAATTCCATAATGATGATCAGACAGAGTGACTTTGTATTACTGTATGTCTGTTAAATGAGACTGGAAATACTTTTATATAGTAAAACATCTATGAGTCAAGAAAACATAGCACTAAACGAGTTCAGACTGTGAGAACAAGGGACAAGAGAAATATCTCACAGAAAGACACAAAGTTGAATGTAGTTACTGAAAGATTGTAAATGGAGCGTTTTGAACAGCAATGGTAAAGGCCAATTATTGCAAATATGTATTTTGACCAATTTACTTTTATCTCTCAACCAAAACATTCCCCACAATTGTTGTGGGGTTTATATTTTAGTCAATGAGGTTTTGGATGATTGTGTAAAAAATATAAATGTTAAAGAAAGTTATGATTATACTTGGACAATAAACAAGAAAAAGGGAAATAGTGTTTTATTAAAATCAGATGTTGCTTTTTTCTTTTTTTTTTTTCCCCCCTCCGTTTGAAGTATTTGCTGCCACAGAGAATAAATGAAGACTGGTTAGACATTTAGCATGATGTTACATTTAAGAAAGCCTACCGTTATTTTTTTCTGGAGGTCACGTTATGTTCCAGTTGACCCTCTACAGACCATTTTCAGAATCTTTAGATGTGCTTCTGTACATGCAGGTTATCAAACCATTGTGTTTCCACAAGACCTAAGAAAACAGCGACAAAATTAACACAGATCTCTTTGTCTTAAACTCTACATGTATTGCAGTTTTCTAGTTCAGAAATGAAATGCACTGTTTATAAGTAATTATCCAATAATTTTTTTTTCTGTATTTGTAAATACCTGAAATACAAAGAATTGAAATGGTTTTAAGAATATACAACATGCTTTAGGGTAATTTCAGTCTTAAAAAAAAAAAAATTATGTGGCTTCAAAATAATTTTTCTATACAGCTGGAGTTTGCTGTAGGTCCCATACACATTTTTAAAACATAGAGCAACCCCACCCCTGAATAACACACCAGTAAAACCTAAATCCAGTGGTAAATACTGGATACTTTCAGTCTTTACTGTGATCAGTGGGGAACTGGAGTTTTTGAACTGTTATGTCTTAATTTTGCTTTACTCTTATTAGAAGAGTCTTGAATGAAAAATGGTTTGCAATTGTGTCACAAAATTCCAAAAATAACCTCTTCATCATGCACTTCACCAAATTTTATACAAACTCTGGACTATTTTTAAAGAAATCATGTTAAGGTGAAATGTGAGGCTTTTAGGCTGATCATGAGTTATTTACTACCAAATTTTCCACTTTGTATAATAAACTGTCAATAAAAAAAGATCAGAATAACCAAGTGCAAATCTGAAGTGCACTTTAGAGACTAAGTATTTCAGATGTGAACTGATAGTAGCAAAAATCAAGAAGAGGAAAGTTTTGAACCATAGGCGGTATTTATAAATATATGCGAAGTAAATAAGGAATTAAAAAACAAAAAATATTTCCTTTAGAAGCAAGCTGATTTTTTTTCCTTACTGTGCAAGGTAGTGCTTTTTTACTTTTTCCTTTTTGCCAGTTTGATGTTAAGCAAAAGGAAGCATTTTCTGCTCCAGACCATGTGGTAGGAAGTTGGCTTTACTTCTCACTGCAGTTTGGAGCTTTCTTAATTGGTTTGTTAATGATCAATGAATACTGCCTGCGATATTCTGCAAACAGATTTTATCTTCCAATATCCCACAATGGCTAACGGAATTTTTTTGCAGTGATTTCTTCAAACTTTACTTTGGTTTTACAAAACAATATTGTGTTATTTTAAATTAGAATAATACTGATAACGTTACATGTTTTTAAAATATTTTAAAATTTTATACCATCTTTACCTTGAAGAGTCAAAATGCCTCAATCTTCACTTTCATGGCTCTTAGTTAATTAAATTTTGAGTGTTCTTATCCCATGTACCCCACATTTTATTGATACAACACCCCCATTCTTGGTTGTGTTAATTCCTTTGCTCTGAAAGCAAGACTACTAATAAAATGCAATTAAAATGTTTCCCTGCCCGTTGCTGCTGCTGTAACGTATGTGCTGATGTAAAGCAGAAACTGAACAAAGTCACAATTTTCCCGAGATTAGAGGTAGCCAGGCTGGCTGTCTCCTCGCCTCCTGGTCCCCGCTTCCAGCGACGGGCCACCCCCACGCCGCAGTTTAGATATTATTTGCTCTTTCGGGTTTCAAATTACGAGAGCAATTGATCTGCATGACCTATTTTAGAAACTTTCACGTTTGCTGGGGAAACCTAAACCAAATGTATCCCCCCAAGAGACAAATCAGCTGAAAACCGGCCAGCTGACGCTTGGAGGCAGCCAGTGCTTCTCGGCGGTGAATTTTGGTAGGACAGCTCCACCTCATGGCCTGCGAATAATTCACCATCCAACCCCCTCTAAATAACAGTTTTCCCACTTTTAAATTCAGAGCTAAAGCTTCAGCTCTGGATGTAATCTTTGGTTTAATTCAATTGGTTTAATCTTTGTTGCATGGCACCGTATCAGGGAACTGTATCATTTCGCCTTTTGAAGGTTCCAGGTTTTGAAGTGTAGAATCCAGGCTGATAATATTTTAAAAACAAAAGCTTATCTCTTCTTACGCAATATCCTGCAGGAGCCTGGGTGAATTCAATGGGCTGACAGTGCTTAAAATATAACCTAGAAGGAAGCTGTGTGGGATCTGGCCTTTCATGTGTTGTGTTTTTTTTTTTTTTTTTTTTAAAAAAGTTCATAACTCTTGTCTAATCAAAGGTAGTTTGTAGTGGAAAACTTCTCCATAGGAGTAATTTATGCACCAAAACTTTTCTAACTGGTCTTTCCCAACTGCAATAGTTTACGTAAGAGTCCACGATGTTAATTTTATTTAAAATAAATCGGGTTTCTGTTTATAGTATCTGTTCTGTTTGGGTTTTATTCCAGATTTCTGAAAATGCTTGCCTTCATTACATGCAGCAACCATGGAAAATTTCCTCTTTTTTTTTAATATAGTTTAGATATTGGAAACAATTTTTTTTTGTAATAAAACCAAGCTTATGTTCTTACACCAATTACTCTGTCTCCTAGTACTGAAACTGTACTTTTTTTGGTCGGAAACATGCAGTCCCTGTATATCACCTAATGTCTGATTGAAAATCTTAATTTCTTCCAGAATAGGCAGTTAGTGTGTTTAGGTTGACTGCACGTTTAGAATTAAAAATGTCATAAGTGTCCAGATATCAACATTACAACAATCCTAAATTTTCTGCTCATTGCAGAGGAGATTGTAGAATGTCACCTTTTAATGAATCTGTAGATGGGATTTATGTAGGTCTATTTAGGTAAGACATTTGAACATCAGGCCTTTGGAGATACTGAAAAATTAAATATATGATTTTTTTTTTTTAATTTTTGTGGTTAATAAGACACTTCCATCAACAGTGCTTGTCAGTGCTGCTGAATCAACAGTAAATGCTGTGTCTCTTATGACTTTTGCAAGAGCCTTTCCACTGTGTTTTGATTTTGAGTATTTTTTTAAACTTCCTTTAACAAAGTACATCTTTTAAAAATTCAGAGTGGCAATTTAGTGTGAAGTGTAACAATCAGTTTTATATTGTAATAAATAGTTGCTTATTGTTCTAATGGAAGAGTAAACTTGATAAAATGCTGGTTTTGTTCAATGAAAATGACTATTCAGTGCTGTCGAATTCTCCCTACAATAAGTCACGGGAACTTACTCCAATCACTTTAATCGTAAACAATGCTGCTGCTTCTTGCAGTGGGTTAAACGTATGCAAATTGGAACCTACTGTTTCATGAGTGATCAATTCTTTGTTGGGAGTGGAGAGAAATGTTGTACGTATTGCTAAGATACTGAAGGAAGCAGAGTCAGCGTCTGTGTTATAAAGTATATGCGTCTTTTGAAGATGTGCTTTGGAGGCAATGCTTTCCTGTTTCTCTGCTTGCTCAAAAATATACCATGCTCTAAAATCATAAGAACATCTACCATTTCTAGTGAAGGCCCCAAGTAATAAACAGAGCTGTGCATGCCACCTGTGGTAGCAGATGGCAGCCATTCACAGCTTCCTTTTGTGTTCGACCTCCATTATATGCAATATTTGCTTTTATGTTTTAATAAGAGTTGTTTAAAAAAACCTACAGTGGCAACAAAACATGAATATGTGCCTTAAAGAGGTAGTTTACAATGAAGATAAACTTTTTAAAGTGCAAACTGGAACGTGAAGTAACTATTAAAAAGTTACATTACAGGCTTTAACGTGAATTTATAGAGCTTTTTTTACTTGCGTGATGCTGATGCTTTTGTTGCCACCCAGTGGAAAACGGCTGTTGCTTCACTGTGGAGAATCAATTGGGTTTTCATGATCAGAACTACACTTGGAAGTTTGTGAATAACACCTGGAGTCTCTAGCTTTGGTATCTGAGCTCAGGAGGTTATCCTGTAAAGTTTCTTAAGTTGTATTTAAATATACCTCCTTTCGTGGCAGATGAGTCTTTTGGGAAGTTCCTTACTGGTGCTCTCCAGCTTCTGCTCTTCCATGTGCTGATGCAGGTATTTGTGGAGCTGAAATAAAAGAAAACAATTCTTTATATTTGGTCTTAAACAGTATTATCCCCCATTTCCAGAAGAGTAACTTTAAAAAAGCCATTTTGGTGTGTGGTATTGACCCTCAAGGCAATGCCAGTGGGAATGGGAAGAGAAGAGGAAGAGCTTGCAGTTTTGTAAGCGATCTTCATTGTCAGAAAGAACATAACCCTCCATGGTAGTGAACAGAAGCTCGAGAACGTGCTGTTAGTATGGCAATATAACTGGTGCTGGCAATACTGGGAGGAAATGTATTTTTTTTTTCCCCATGATTCTTATAAAAATGTAATTTCTGGAAATTCAGTAGTATTCTTCCCCATAAGATAAGTTTAGTCTGCATGTAGTGCAAGAGTGCTGCAACTATGAAGGACATTTCTCTTAAGTCGTCCTATCCCTTCAGGGGAAAAAAAGGAATTATTTCAAGGTTTATTTCAAGGTTGAAGGAGAGGCTTATTTCTCTGTTCCAGACTCTCGGAGAAGAAAGCTAATTTCCAGAGGCAAAGAATGGGAACCATGACAGAAGGCCAATACTCAGATGTGCTTGTGCTTCATCTCAGATTGCTTTCATCTGTCCTTTCAAAGGCTATGTCAACTGGTGGTGTAATTGTTTTGAAAACGGGCATATACAGCAAATAAGAAGTTGCAGTTATGATGGATAGGTAAATGGAGTGGGAAAAAATAGATATGCTGAAATGAAAGTGGGATTTAAAATTGTTCTAAGTGTACTTGATGATTAATTAGAAAAGATACAAAAAATCAGCCTGGAGCAATATGAAGCAGGGGAGGAAAGACAAAGAGAGACTGACCAGCCAAGAAAACTTTTGCAGAAAGGAAGGCTTTCTAGAAATAAAATCAAGTTTGGCAAAATTAACAATGAGTTAACGCTGTTAAAATATTCTTTAGCTATGTAAATAAAAAGAGAATTAGCTAAAAAGGGGATTCGTCATGCAGCTGGAGTATAAATTAAGAATAGTTTAGGCATGGTCTCCAGACTAAATTAATAAGGAAAAAGCCAGCAGGGTAAAAAGCAAGATAGGTGCTTGGAACCAGAGCATGGAACTGGAAATTGGTACAAAAATCTCAGAACTTTAATGCAGTCAAATTGTGGTTATCGGATAATCTCTGGGTTGAGTTCAGACACAGTAGATTTGAGAAATCCCAGGTTCTGAAGGCAGCTATTTTTAATGAGAATACATTGAACTGAAGATGGTACCATTTGATCAGAGGGCAGAAAACTTAATGCCTGTAATTAAGTCAGCAGAGGGGACCTAATAACAGTATCAGCAGGGTCCGACCCAGAAGTGGTCCAAGCTTCAGAAAAGTTTTTAAGGAGAAAAAGATAAATAGAAAGCAAGATACAATGCAGTATAATTTACGTTGTACTAAAAAATAAGATGTGCCTAACCAACTTGATGCTGCTTTTGCTTTGTTAAGAAGGCCTGGTGTCTGATGGTAAAGTGTTTGCTAAAGTGCTGAAAGGAAGTCTGGAGGAGATGAGCAGAGACAGTATTGACTGAATAACATGAATAAGCAGAAGCAATGCTTCGGTGTTGAAGGAAGTGTTGGCTGAAGAGAGGTTAGTAGTGGAATTACTTTGGGATTGATTTAAAAACTCCTCTTGTTTAGTATTGTTCGTATTTTGGAGAATGCAAAAGGTAAGATGAATTGGTAAAATTTACTGATGAGGGAATGCTGAAAGCAAGGAGCGTGATATGTTATGGCAAGTGCTGAATGACTTTGGAGTTGTGGGGAGAAGAATGAAATTCAGCAGTAGAATATGCGTTTGGAAACCGAAACAAAGAATAAGCTCCAAACTAATCAGTGGAAATGGTGGAGAAAAGAGATTTCCAGCTGAGTTAAAACAGCTGATGCCAGTGAATGCCTTTCTAGTCATCTGCAGTAGAAAAGGATGGATGTAAACTGGGGCAAATGCAAAGGAAAGTTATGGGTTAGGCAACTTCAGAACTGTCTTGTGAGAAGAAGCTGAAAGCTTGGGATCGTTTGTCTGGGGCTACAGAAGGTAGAGGGAGATAGGATTATTGACAATAAACTCACGCATGCAGGGAAGCAGAGCTTTTAAGGGAAAGCACTGTTTTGAAGCAGGAACAGATAGACAGAAGTTGGTAATCAGCAAACCTGGAAATTCGACGGTTCTTATTCGTTATAAGAGCAGCAGGATTCTAATAAAGCTATCCAGTTGGAGTAGGGAGATGCTTTATTACCTTTGGGATGGAGCTTGGTAACTTTGTAAAAAGCATACAGTGCGCCTCTGATAACCCCAGAACAACTGTAGGTTGACCCTGGAGATATCTTCAAGATTTATATTTGTGTAATCAGGGTATTTTGTGTCTGCAGAAGATTAACCATTGTACAAAAAAAAATACCTTTTTTTATAAAATTCACGTTCCCTTTAATGCTAGTGAGACCTTTTTTGTAAAAATTATTTCATTTTGTTGATACGGTAATGACAAATCAAATTCAAAACTATGCGAGCAGTACACAGTAAGAAAAGGCAAGAGAGAAACAGCAGCAGTGCAGGGTCGCAGAAGATGCTGTTAGAATTTGAGGGAAAGTAGAACAAGAAGTCTCACTTCTGATGCAAATCTTGGGAACTAGGAGCTTGATACAAGTATGGGCATAATGGTGTCATTCTAAATTCATGAAAATAGCTTTACAAATGAAGGAGAGGCAAAGTGGGGTCAGTGCAATTCAAACACACGATGACAATTTTAGCCTAAATAGAATGCTCTTTGTGACTAGATGAATTAATTACTGTAAGACAGTGTTCTTGCTTGTCATTCTGATTCTTTCTGCTTGTTAATCACTCCTAAATTGTATCTATTGCAATAATATTAAGATTTATTACTTACAAAATTTTGCTAATCTATTTTCTGGTTTAGCATTTGTTCACATATTAATGTAAATGTTTTTAAATGTGTTTCTTATTTTACATTTCTACTCTTTGTCCTCTGTAGTACTTTCTTTCTGCCTATTAAGTATTATTGTTCTACTGAAACACTGTATGACTGTTTTAAATTTTTGCTTTCATAGTCAAGCTTAATTTACCTATTCAGCAAATTTCATGACATACCAAGTCTGAGCTGAGAAAGAGATCAGTACACAAAAAATAAATTCCAGTGGCCATGAGAAGGAACATCTGTAGAATGGTTTAGCCTATTCTTTGTGCCTCCTTGATCTTGCAGAGATATCAGTATTTCCCTTATTGCTTATGACAGTGCTAACAGACTTTAGGAAACTTTGGATCTACTGGAGGTACTAACAGGACTTAGATTGCTGTGAATGGTGTGAAATTTTCTATGATCTTAATCGCATGGAAAACTTTAAACATGAAAACTGGGAAAATTCTTGTCCAATACAGTGAGTTGTAGTAACGATGTAACGGAGCAAATAATAATAGGGAAATGCATGCGTATTTATTTGCACAAGGAAACACTTATTTCTGGTTTTACAAATCACTGCAGTCTTACTAAGTCTATTTTTTTCCTCCTACTTTTTTTCAAAGAGCTGCTGATCTTTTGAAAAAAAAAATAATTGGGGGAATTAATCTTCTATTTATCCAAACTATTCTGTGTTCTTTGTCTGTGGTTTTTTTGTTTGTTTAATTACAAGGAACATTTGCATGAAAATAGGATTTTAAGACTTGAACAGCTTCTGATGCTTTTTCCCATATACATGGAGTAAACTGCATTTATTGTATTTGTAAACTCAAACAACTATTGTTTTGTAAAATTCCTTGCATGCATTTTACACTGAATTACTAATGAATATTTGAGAATATGCTTTAGAAAGGTTCCCCCTGCCTCCCTCTTGAAAATGTATACCACTAATGTATAGAATTCACCCCTTTCTCCACTCCATCATGTCTCCTTCAAGACCTGCCAAAGAAGTCATATTGGTAGTCATCTCATTTCTGTGGCCAGTTAAACTAGATTTCTGTAGTTCCTCCATTCTCTAGAATAAGCAGTGTTTTGTGCTACACCAAATCTTTTAAATCAGACTAAAGTTTGCAAAGTTCTTTCAGATTTTTAGGAGGTTTTTTTGCATATTTTCAAAGGATCTTTGTAAAGACGTTTGATAAAGCAAATTAAATGGATTTATAGTAAAATGTGTCCACAGTGAAGTGGAAATCCAGAAATAGAAATTTGGTAGGAATGTATACTCTGTCAAAACTTACGATAAAAATCTGACTATCAGATGATAGAGATACTACTTTAGTTTGAGCACAAACTGGTCACTCTGTTATGGCAAAAATAGAAAGAAGAGGGATAGCACCTTACTCTACAAGTTCTAATAATTGAACTTGAATATTTGTATCATATCTCATCAGTGAAATGTTTAAAACTTTCTTGTGTGATCTTCTGTAATGAATTTATATTCTAAATGTTTAATATTGTAGTTGTATTTAATGTATTTAGTAGTCTTTAGTGTTTAGCTTACGCTTTTTGGATAGAAAACATGTATTTTTGCTACTTTTCTGAGTTATACTTTCATACAACAGATATTTTTAAGATTATTTTTATGTATTGCTTGCAAAATGTGGAAATTCTGATATAAAAGAATAAATTTTATGATTCTGTTTAATGACAGAACAAGTAATTTTACAAATTCATGTTTGAAGTGTGGAATACTGAACTTTAAATGTAAAAGTAATCAGTTATCTAACTGAAGTTTAATTATTGTTTCTGTTCATTTAGATTTCTCATATTGGAAAGCTGAAAGATTTTCTTCTGCAGCACAGAAAAGATTACATTAATGCTTATAGGTAAGTGTGTGTTGTGTTTAAATAGATTTATGTATTTTCAGCTTTATGAAGTGAACTGCTAAAAGATCTATAGGCATAATGTCTAAAGCCAGAATGTAGATTGCTTATTAAACGGCTTACTGTAATTTACTTAAGTTGAAGAATAAAATAATCTTAAAAAATAACTTGTGTTTTGGTGAACTGAGTACAAATGATCATATCATTTGAGAAACGGAAAACTTGCTTTTTAATGAAACTCATTATGTGCAGATTTAGTAGTCATATTATAGGTTGCACATTATTTCATTCCAGAAATAGAAAGTACTTCATAGGTATCTCCACTTAACTAATTTTGCTTTTGTAAATAGAAGTTTAACAGTTCCAGCTGAACTAATCACCAGTTTATTTTATTTCGTATTGTAGAAATGGCTTTGTGACACAGTTATGATGGCTATAAATATTTGTTTGAAAAAAAGTAGATATTCTCTGCATGTTTTCATAGCGCAGACTCCACATTATCTAACTAATGATTCCTTTCCTCCCTTCTCAGTCTATAGGTACGTCCAAGATAAAAAATAAGCAGTATAACATAACAGACAGTGAGTGCTGTCTTTCGGAGAAATATATTTGTGTGGGGAAAAATGCTCACCAAAACTGCCTGGTGTTCGTCACACTGTCTTTTAAAGCGGATTGATCTGCCATCCTGGTTATGCATAGGGAAAGAGGTGTTCTCCAGGGTTCCGGGACACCATTTTATTTTGAGATTTGTGGGTCAAAACCAAACTTTTAAAATTCCAACCTTATGCAAAATTGGAAGAATGTACAGTGTGTGCAATACAGAATGCATCCCAAATAGGATACATTAAAAAACTGGGATGCACTCTTTATAAAGATGCCATGATGAATTTCTACCAAGTGAAGTTTCCACTTTAAGGAGGAATATCAGCAAGTTGTTCTTGTGGTGGCAAAGGTGGAGCATTGTGGCAATGACCTTCTTGGAGAAGAGGAATATCACTTAAAACAACTAAACATCTTTTTTTTCAGTCAGCTGAGAAACACACAACCCACTTAGTTGTTTTTTTTTGTGGGTGGGGTGTATAACCAAATGAAACACTGGGTAAGCTTTTGCTTTAAAGGATCTTCTGAAACTTCACAATTTGCTGTGTTGTGTTTCTTCAGTCCCTCAACATAGCTGCAGTATTGCATGAGGTGAGTCAGCGCTGTCTGCATTCTGATTGTGCCACAACCCTTGACTAAAGCTGAGCTGTTGCTGTGATCAAGGTAGAGAAAACGCAGTCTGAAGTCATCTTGGGTTGAAGACACTGAGTCCCAAGTCAGTTTAACACCCTTCTCCAAAAGGCATCACAGATAGCAAATAGGAACGTTATCCAGACAGATATCCATCCCCCAGGAGAAGACAGTAGGAATAGATGAGCCATCTGCTGTTCCTTGGGCTCGGTCCATGTTGGAGGAACAGTCTTTCTGAGTAAAAATTTCTAGGCCTGAAAGGGTCTGTCACAGTAATAACAATACTATACAATCAGCAGTATCAAACTGTGGGCCTAAGGAAGTTGCCAGAAGAATGCTGGCACCTCTTTTTGTCTCCTTGAGACTTTAAAAGCAGTATTTTGTTGTTTCAGAAATGGAGCAACAACAACAAAACAATATTTTGGCATATTTTAGAAGTGTAACACCATGAGAGCTGTTCATGGTCAGTGCCGGTGAAAATGAAGCTCAGGAGTGTGGGTGTCAGTTCTGTGTGCAAGGTGAACATGGAACTGCTTTTCCAAGCAGCAAGCAAAAGTAGCATACAGCTCTGTGTTATGACTATCTCTGTGCTTTTCAATTCCTGTTGGAATAGGCCGTGAACAACACTAGGTGGAGCTCCCAATTTAATACTGAAATAACTGTTTTTACTGTGTGAAAACTTCATGTGGATGCACAGGCTGAGAAACTGCAAATAACTGCAATAAGAGCAAACAGTCAGTAGCAGTTAAATTTTGGGTACTACTTGTATTTTATTAGCAGTAAATTGTGCATAAAATTGAAGTGATAAGAGGAGTAAAAATCTGGTTTTGGTTTCTAAAAGTTTTAAATGTTCTTTTTGTAAACTCTCTTAACCAGTTATCATGGTAGTTCTCAGTGATTTTCACTACACCCCCCCCCGAGGTATTAACTAAGAGGAGGGAAAAAGAAGTGCCATTTCTGTTATTAAACTGTAAAATAATCCTCTAAATATCATCTGTGATTGCAATTGATCCTGTCCTTAATGGTCAAACTTAAAAGAGATAGTACTGTCAAATTCCATGCTAGATTGCTTATGCTGTTCTACTTTGTGGATGCAAGGAGAATCGTAGCATCCGTGCTGTCTGTCTTACAATCTTAGCAAGCACCTTATTCAAGACAGCAGTTTTAAAAACTCTTCAATACTTAAGCTATGGGGAAAATTTTTTAAAAACTTAATGCTAAAGGGCTGTCCTGGAATTTATGTAGGAGGCTTAATTTTCTTCATTAAATTTGACTACTCTGTATTTTGTTGATCTTGCTATTTGTTTTTCCAACTATAGCACGATGTGTTGGTGAAATTCAGCTTTTGAATTACCAAGTTGGATTATTGTATGCCTTTTAAAACTTCTTCATAATGTGTTACATCCAGGTTCTTCTTTACTTCTTTGACCTTACTTTTGTAGACTATAATTTTTTTAATAATATAGCTTTTATTTTGGCATACAGAAAATATCCTGCTGCGGAGGGGATGTCTTTAATTCATATTTAGAGGAAGATTTTTAGCAGTGAGAAAGACGACTGAAAGAAGGGTTAATTGAAACTAAGGCCCTGACCCATTTTATCAAACTTGAAAGATTTAACTCAGATACCTAAATTGAGTCCAAAAAGCTCAAGCATTAATAATTGCTTATTCACCTTTTTTCTTCCTGATTTGACTGTTAGCTATAAGATGTGCGAATAGCAAAACATATGAAACTAGTGATGCAGTGATCTAAGCTTCCTGACTTACAAGCAATTGCATCTTTATCCTCTCCTGTTTATCAGGATGCATTTGCTTTCTCTTCCACCTTGGTTTTCAGCTTTCTGTGATAAGGAACTTTTCTGTTTTGCCGCCTTGCCTGTTTTATCCTGTCTACTGTGATTCTGTCCTCTGGATAGAACTTCTGAGAGCCTCAGCAGTACTGGAGATTGTGGCATCCTCATCCACTGACAGCATGAGTTACGATGGAAAGAAACTTGAAATGGGCCCATCAGGAAACTCTGATTTACAGAGGGGCACATATAGAAGCTCCTTCTTCAAGCTTCTCTCCAAGTGTGTGGTTATGTCTTGTCATTTGCCTTAAAAATTGGGTATTGTATTCCTCTCAAAATCTATGGCAAAGATAGAAAAAACTTGGCCTTTCTCTACAACGCACATTTTAAGGAAAAATAATAAATAATGAAAACACTGAGTAGCAAATGGTGTGAGTGACTCATTATTATTGGTTAGACCTACTAAGGCAAGGACCAGTAGCTTTATATGTACCATTGCTTTTGTTTAACATTAGAGCCCTGTCTTAAAGAAAAAGAACTTAAATAACTTTAATTACTTTCTTGCTGGCTTCATATACACATTTCAAACCTAATGCAGCCCTTTGGGTATCATACTCATGATCAGTGAACACATTCAGCGGCAGGGTGTTTTATAAGAAACATGTAGGTAAATCGTGGGACATTGCGTCGTCGCTGTTCCTGCTAATAGAAGCTGTCTCTGAGCTGTCACTTGTGATGTTATTAGCTGCAGTCTCTCTCTGAGAATCTTTGGAAAGAAGTGAAACTCAACAATCAAGAAATACTTTAGGACATCTCAGAATACTTGAAAATTAATTAGTTCCTATTGGAAAATGCTCTGACAATACTGTTTACCATTGCTGTTTTTAAGTATTTGGATATTTGTTCATATCCAGTTTATGGTTTATCTCAAGGACTTCAGCACAGCTTTTTAAAGTAGGCTTATTAAGCTTCAGAGTGGTGTTTAGAAAGCACATATGGAGTGTAGTCCTTGAGGCAATGTATAAGAAAAAGAACCAAGGACTCTTCCTTAAAACAGAATCAATTAACTTATTGTTTAAGTTTACTTGATAATCACAAAAGTAATTTTCAATTGATCAGTAAATCTGGTAAATACCAGACATTTACATATTAGAAAATCATCCCTGCTAAATTGGAGGACTCTGAGGAAGAATACTTAAGGACTTTGCCAGCAATGTTGCATTTGGCTAACGTGTATCTTTGATTAGTGATGAACAACACCTTAAAAAAACCAAACCAAAACAAAAAAACACACACCAGAAAACCCCACTTGCAGCCCCTTCCTGACTCTCTGAGGTCTGAATACTGGATTCTTCTCTCATAAGTGATATGCTGATAAGACTTTATTGACTTTAGTGGAATAATTTCTCATTTGTGTTGCCATAACAGAAAAATGAATAGTACCTTTCCTTTTTTCAGTTCTGTAGAGAATTAGCTGTAAGGGTAGGTGGCTGTTTCTTTCATCTCCCTTTGGTCATAAACTGTTTCCAGCAGAACAAGTTGGTTGCTCTTCCTGGAGAGCAGAAGGCAGGAACTTTTGGTTCCTGGAGATGTTAGTAGTGTGTGGGTGCTTTTTTTTTTTTGCTGATGAAGCAAACTGTGATCATTCCTTTAGATGAGGATTGTTACTTACCTTCCCATTTTTAGCGTAAGAGTGCTATACGTTCAATGTGTTCTTCCTCTCCATTTGCTACGTGCATTCCTACGTTGCTTTCTGCACTGTGCTGTGTGAGATCCTGTCTTCAGTCTTTGCTAAATTGTCTGTTTCATCTGTGAACACCTTGTGCATTTGCTTTTCATCATCGACTCTTGCCTGGTTTTGGTCATTGAACCACCAAGACAGGTTGTATGTTTGTGTTAAATATAGTCAAGGAACTAGCTGTAGTTCCCTAACGCTTGGAAGCTTGAAATGGTCCTCTTGGGATTCCTCCACAGCCTCCAGTTTACCTGAAGGATCTTTCAAGGTTTAGACAGTTTAAAGACCAGTAGTTATTCCTACTGTTTTAATCAGACATTGGAAATTGGAGACTTCTAGATTTTTAACCACAGAACACCTCATACTTAAAAGGAAAATCTTTGAGAGAAGAGCTTTCCATCTGGGATCTTCACACATCAAATTTATTTTCTTTTGGAACTGCAGAGATTCTTATGTAGTTCATCAGTGTAGTGTAGATTGGGTCTGAGTAGAAAGGATGCTTTTTCCACAGGAAAGGCTGGATGGGTGGCATCTGTTGTGTCTTCATCACATGTTTCTGTGGTCCTTCTGTACAGTTAAGTGTTTGAACATTTCATATGTTGTTTATTGCAAATAATATACTTTGAAAAAATTCTTAACAAACTATCTTTGTCTTAATAATGTTGGTGGCCAGTAATTATGCCTCTTGACCTAGCATTCATCTCTCCAGGAAAGCTGGGGAAATAGATCAATTACATGTTTGCCACCTAATAGAATATCACTGAGTGCTACCTCTGTGTTTCGTGGAGAGTGTTGCTTTGGCTTAACCATAAAAGAAGTCGCCGTTAAAGGACTCTAAAAATAGTGTCTTACTGGTTTCCGTACAATGCCAGACTGCTTTCTTGTTTTGACTTAACCACGTTTATACAAAAGGCAAGGCTTTGTGTGTTATACTAAGATAGTAAAAGATGTAGCTGATATGTAAGAACTTTCTTCATGGAAGAGCATGTAGTACTTTCTTGTTCTCCAGGGAATTACTTTCAAATTATTTATCTTCTCTTTTGAGTGTACAAAGCTCATATATCACATTTTAGAAATAATAATTTTTCGTAGCAGTATTCTGGAATTTCTCAGCAATATTTTGCAAAACTGAAAATATTGTTTTGGGTATGCTTGTACTGCCTGTTCTAGTAGCTGAAGCTTCCCCATAGACTTAAAAAAAAAAAAAAGTTCTAAATATGTTGCTGTGGAATGTTTTGTCATTTGAGTAGACGGGTTTTTAATTTGGATTTATGTCAGACAGCATTTGGATGGAAAAAGGCAGTAAATAAAAGTACGTGAAACATAGTAAATGATGTTTAAATTTAGTAGTTAAACATAAAATAATTTAAAACATACTAGATGCCCAAAGGGAAGAAATTTTAAAATGTCTACTGTATTTACAACTAAAGTTATACATACATGTACATATGTGCATATACCTACACACTTACATGTGTGTGTGTGACCATTTATGTATATATTAGTAATGCAATAGCTGCAGGTAATAAGTTGCGTATATCTCTACTAAAACAGTACATATCAGTATTTTAGAACTGATTAATTTCAGCTTATTGCTTCTTTCTCTCTCTTGTAATATGTTGTTGGAGAAAAATCAAGTTTTTCTGCTTGATTTGGTGTCTTTATTGAATCAGTAAGCAGAAAATATTTTATGCACCAGCAGAAAGAGTTACTAATTTCAAAAGCTGGTGTAATGCCTGCATCAGCTGTGGTTCCTTGTGCTTTGCCAGCAAAATAGGATCATAGAAATGATAGGCTGGAAGGAGTGTGGCTGACACGTTCAGAAAGAGAATGACTAGGTCATTCTACCACCGTATTTTGCTTGCTTTTAAGTATTTCTTTCAATGGAGATTCCATATTCTCCCTCCTGCTTTTTCCTGTTTCCTTATCCATGCTACTAGAATTTTTTTTTTACATTAACTTATTTTGTTTTTTCTCAGTCTCTTCTAGATCAACAATTACAGTGTATTTGGTTTTTCATATGAGTTCTCTTTGATCATACTTTTTCCTTTCCTTTGGACACTGTCCCAGTTGGTGTTGCAGTGAGGTGCTGAAATGAAACAAAACTCTGGCTGAGGCCTTGCCCAAAGCTAGGCATAGCAGAGACTGCCTTTCATTCGTAATGGATTATACAGTATTGACGCCTTCCGTTGTAATGATGACTTTTTTTAAATGCAACAACATGTTGTTGTTATGTTTGGTTTATGATCCAGTATGATCCCAGATGGCTTTCTGAAGAACTGTTCCCTCATCAGCTGTTCCCCATGCTCTGTGGGTTCAGATAATTGTTCCTGCTGCAACAAAGAGCTTCTGACCATTCCTTACTCAAATTCTTCATGTAATTTCTCCAAGTTGGCAGTGTTGAAACTCCGAGTGGCTTGACGAGCTTTTATTCAAAAGTGCTGGTACCAGGCACTACGTAAGCTGTAAGCAGTTATAAAAAGAAAAGTATTCTCTTTTTTTTTAAACTGGATTAAGCTGCATTTTGCTACCTCTGAAGCTGCGAAATCCCTATTTAAGAACTTAATCTACGGTATTTTTGTGTTAGCAACTATGAAAAGTAACTGAACAACTTGTTTCCCAGTGTTGAAAGTGTTACAATTATCCTCAGTATATCACCATATCACTACTAGTTACACTGTTAGTAAAAAATCAAACGTGTTTGAGGCAGCTTTTTTCATATGTGTTTATAAGTCTGATTTAAAATTGATGACTATCACCAGGAAACCCAGGATGAGCATAGGATGAGCTGCTGTAGCAAAGTTTTATCATCCTGTCACCTGTGGCTGTGGAAACTGTTAAATATCTTTATATGGTATGCTTTTCTGGTGATTATCTACAGTGTGTTAATATTTTACTGACAGGCCTCCATTTTTATTAATTCTGTAACAAAAAGATATATTCATCGTATTAGAAAACATTAAATACATAATGTGTCATCTAAAATAGAAATAAAAAATGGAAAGAGATTTTAATAAATCTTATAATTGACTTGATATTAAATATGTACATTATTTTCCAGTATTATTCTTTAGTCTGGTTTGAATTCACAGATCTCATAGTACAGCTACTTTAAAAATGAAGGTCTGTGTTTAGGATAATGAAGACATACATTTAAGTAAAATAAGTTCCAATTTTTTGTACTACTTTCAACACTTGAGCTGTTCCTTTATCCTACTTGTTTTCATGTTTTTAGAATTGAAACATGCTTCACTGGAAGACGTACTGAGGTTAATGATATATTTTTCTAGTATTTTCTTATCTGCTCAGTATTTGGTTATGTAGAAGATGATAGGATATATTGCTTTTTCTACATCTTTTACTAGTCAAAAAAGTTTTAAAAAACTCCACAGTTTTATAGAAGTGGCATTTGTATCAGAGATGGTTATTGTACTTTTTACTACTTTTTCTGTGAAAATCAGAATTGCAGAAAAGCTTCTGTGGAGATGGTGAGTGGGAAGAAGGTCTAAGTTGTGTAATTGTTGACTTTATGTTGGGGATTTCTTAAGTGATAGTTTGTCTTGTTTCTCAGCCATATTATGTCTGAGTATGTGAGGATGACAGATACAGAGCGCGATCAGATAGATCAAGATGCTCAGATATTTATGAGGACATGTGCCGATGCCATTCATCAGCTGAGAACAGAAGGTAAACTGAGCAATTCTTAAATGTCTTTTCTTAGTCATTGATAAAGGCTAATAGAATACTGAATATTGGATGGTGAACATGAAATGCTTTTTGCAAGAGAGATTGGTGAAGTCTCATTGCCTTGCTGTTTGCACCTGTGTAATTCCATTGACTGATTAGTACTGTAAATTTTCTTTAATGTTAGTGGAAGGAGAAGCAAGAGCATAGAATTTTATTTATTTGTTCAAATGCACAAATTAGCAAGTGTAAAAAAAGATAGTCTTAAATATTTACTACTTGAATAGTAATTTAACACTGTGGCACAGACGCCTGAACCAAAGCTCACTAAATTCAATGACTGTGTCTTTCTAGCTCATCCACCTGTAAGGTATTACAAGTATAATCTTTCCACATTTGAGATAATTAATTAACTTTAATAGAGTCCTGGTAAAGTAACAGCATTTTTGATGACTTGAGTATGGAATCATATCTTTCCAACACTATTTTATGAGAGTTGTAGAGATAACTTCTGTTTTGCCATTTTTAAGTTGACTTTCTGTATATGTGTATGTGTTATCAATATACCAAACATTTTCATCAGCTTTGAAATGCCATCTAAACACAGTTATAGCATTATTCAGAGTCACTGAAAGTCAGTCATGCATGAGAACTTCATAGTATCAAAATAAGAAATATTAATATATGTGAATTAAAACAATGCGTGACAATAAATCCTAAAGATTTCTACATAGTTTGTACACTGGAGAATTTAAAGTGTTAGAAGTTCAATATTCTAAGCAAGTTAAGTGTCAAGATCTGTTTTGCTGTGCTTAGCTTGGTTACATCTATTTTTGTTTAGAAATTTAAATGATGTAATATTACTCAGTGGCATATATAACGAATCAATAATATAAGTATCATAAAACAATAGCTGCTTTCAGCTTTTGCTTTGTTGTAATGATTTGCTGTTTTACAGAAGCTATATTCAAATATCGCTTAGTTTGAAATAAATACTAATATATATAAAACGTTAATAGGCTTTTGAATATAACTTGCATATCAACTGAAAATGCAACTTTCTGTGTAACTAAGTAAAAAGTTAAAAGATTGTCTTTTATCTTTCTTCTGTATTTCAGCACACAGCGGTGTCCAGTCCGCTCAGGTAAAGGAGCACAGAACAGCTGTCTTGGACTTCATTGAAGATTACTTAAAAAGTACTTAGTATTTATTGAATGGCTAAAATGGAATGATTGTATTTTCCAAGAAAGAAATCATGCTCTTCTAACCTGAAATTTTGTTTACTTGTCTTGAACAGGAGTCTGTAAGCTATATTCTGAACAAAGAGCCATCCGAGTTAAGCGAGTGATAGATAAGAAGAGACTGTGAGTATCATCAAACAGTAGTTTAACTGTGCCTTTTGTTTGTAGGACATTCAACAAAACCATTATTCCTGTTTAGATTCTAAGGAGTTTGTTTTAATAGAAATCTGTAGTTGGATGAGCAACTTCTGCTGTCAGCAGGCGCATTCTAGGGCATGTCAAGTCTGTAAATGGCAGAGTGCAAATAAAGTGTTGTACGTTCCATTTATGTAAATAATTAAAGCACCAAATCAATAACATGGGGGTTAGTAAATCTTTTGGACTTCTACAAATGCAACAAAATATTTTTATGTGTTCCATTAAGTAATATTCTGCACAAAATAATTTACGGTGAAATCCTGCACATCGGTAATATGTCTCAAAGATGCTATTGAGAATACTGTCTGTTTAGGTACAAGAGATGTTCTGTTTTCTCTCCTGTTCTCTTTCTTTTTGCCTTTTTTTTTTCCTTACTTTTTAAGCCACTGTCTGCTAAAGCCAAGTGATTATGTTGTACATAAATGCTACTTGAGATGGCGAATCTTCATGGCAAGTAGAAACATGATTAAAATAAAAATCTTACATGTAGCTTTTTAATTGAAACAAAAGAGTTTCTGCTTCCTATCGTGGCATACGTTCAGGCTGCTAACAGAGGTAAAAATGTCTAGAAGTTAATGATGATGTATGTGTTGGCTTTTTGGTGTGGGGTTTTTTTTTTTTTTCAGTCAAGTATCAAAAGTTTTACTCTTTCAGGTTTTTTTCTGCATGCTCCCAGGTGTAAGAATGACAGGGAGATTGAACAGGTTTGCAATTTATTTAATACCTGAAAGAGTTTCCATGTATTCTCAATTTGCGTTATTTGAATTCTAACTTTAGGTTTGCTATGTACATTTTAATTTAAAAATAACAAATTCTATAACATACACATCAATAAATAAATTGAGTGTTCTTCCATGACTTGATGCTACTTCATCTGTTTGGTGTTTGGCTCGATCAGCTATTTACATTGAAACTAGAGAGGTGTTTTCAAAAGTCTGTAAGTACGTTTTATTCAGAGGGATTCAGTGTGATTAAACACAATTAGATTCACTGAAATATGTGCTCCTGAGACATAAATAGTAGTACAAGCTAAAGCCAAGTAAAGAAAATACCCAAACCAGTTCTGAACTATGGTAAAGAAGTAAGGAGAGAAAAGTAAGGCATTGGTATTTTTGTAACTCCCATAACTTTTCAGTAAAAACATACAGAAACAAACTGTGTGATATTTTTCGTGTGTAAAAAATACATAACCTTGTCAGTATTCTTCACACTAAAGAACTTCAAAGAAAGAAATCATAGTTTCTGCAGTTGTAGAATTGGCTAACAAATACCACCTCTTGTGTTTGTTGTACTCTTATGTTATTGTTTCCATGTGAAATCCCAGGTTCAAGATTTCTCAGATGACTGAAAACAACCCAGTTAGGTGTATGCTAAGCATGGATCAATGAAGGAGCTATTTCAGAAGTTAGAATACCGCTTAATTAAAGAGCAAGAAGGCATTTAAAAAATAACCCAGAAGATGCAGTCCTTTTATATAATATTGGAGGATACCTCTCTGCCTCTTTTTATGAATGTAAGAACTAGAAAACAGATGTTGACTAAGTGGAGCCTGTATTGCAGATGTGATGTAATGGCTAAATTGTCATTTAAATTAAAATTCAATTTAAATAAATCATAGGGCAGAAACCAATCTTTATGATGACTTGAAGGAAAATTGTCTCTTTTCATATGCCTTCAACTAATGGATTCATAGTATCACTAAAGATTTCAGCAGATGCTTTATGTGATAATGAGAACGTTGCATCACTTAAAAGAACTGGGGGTTCTTTAAATAGTGCATCTTAGGTATTTTGTTCGTTTTTAGTTGAAAACTTCGTATATTAGCATGCTGTGCAAAGTAAGGACAACAAACAATAAAGGCATACTTTTCTTTAAAATTAAATTAATCCTACTACAGATCTTCTTTCCTGCGATTTAATGAACTTAATATATGTGCTTGTCAGACAATACTGAAAGGTTTGCAGTAGAAATATACTTCATCATGTTTCCTTTTGTATTGATAAACACCCTAAGCTCTTCAACAAATTGCCTGAGTGTTACAATTTTCTACATAAATTGTGTTTATGCATTAACTCATATTTTTGATTAAAAAGTTCTACTGATTACGTAGGACTAGTTCCCTAGAATGAAAAGCTGAGAAATAGAAACACAAGCAGCTTTCTCTGTAGAGGTACTTGGTTGTGATTTTCAGTTTTTATGTTCAGTGGTATTCAAAATTGGTTTTAATTTCAATTTTAAATTTATTTTTCCATTAGAATATCTTGTGAATTATGTATGCAGTTATTCAAATCAAGCTGATATTTTTATCATCTGGGAAATTGGTTTTATTAATACCAGAACTATTATTTGAACTGCATGGACATCCAGTTAAGTCTTTTTTTCCTCATTGTTAGGCAAATTTGGCACTTGAGAGGGAGGAGACGAGAGAAGAGTTCTTTTTTGTAAAATTACCAAAAGCCCAGTACTTGCAGAGTTTTTAGAACTAAGAAAGGTTCCCTGTTACTGTTTTTTCTTGTTTAAATAACGTAGTCACTCAGTGATGACTAATGCATTATACTCTGTTTTTCTCAGAATTTTATAATTATGGGTTAGAATTTAGACACAATACAAAGAAGGAAAGGAACACAAAATGTAACACCTTCTGTTAAGCAGCAGGGGTAGATTGCAGATCATAATGAGATTAACTGTTGATTATATTTGAGAGGGGAGGAAGTGATGAAGGCAGCACAGCAAGTGAATCAGCCTGTTCCTTTTAGGCTTTTTGTTCTTTAGCTTCTGTAACAGCATAATTGCTAAGCATTTAACCATCTACTACATAGCAGTTACAGAATTCATTGTGGACAACAATAAACCATAGAAGTTTGCTGGAAAAAATGTGCTGCCACTAATTTTAAACTTTTTTTGGTGACACAGTGAAACATACTTGACAAGTACTTAATATATAATCACTGAATATGCTTCTCATTTTTTGCATTGCTTTTGTATTAAAATTACATAGCAGGGACTTAGATGTAGTATGTGTCTGTCCACTGCATACAGTTTTTTCTTTTGCTTGCTTCTAAATGGTCTATTTTGTCTCTTGGTAGACAAGGTAAGGATCACTTTCTTCCTCGTTAAACTATTCTTTAAAGCTAGTTAAATGAAAATACTTGTTTCAGGAAAAAGCTAATTCTGTTGGGGTTTTTTCTTACTTTTCCTTTATGATAATTCATAAATGGATTGGGTTGGAAGGGACACTATAGATCATTGAGTTCCAACCCCCCTGCCATGGGCAGGGACACCTTCCACTAGACCAGGTTGCTCAAAGCCCCGTCCAACCTGGCCTTGAACACTGCCAGGGAGGGGGCAGCCACAGCTTCTCTGGGCAGCCTGTGCCAG
>Ga0065711_1031461_pt1 | contig 29595 bp, 22 predicted proteins | sample Hoacrofraction12_FD_59098 | JGI IMG/M metagenome (GOLD analysis project Ga0065711, IMG submission 59098) | Hoatzin crop microbial communities from Cojedes, Venezuela - Epithelial fraction 12 v2 (version 2) | ecosystem: Host-associated > Birds > Digestive system > Esophagus > Crop | place... | reverse complement strand
CTACTTTTTTTTTTCACTTATTTTCTTTTTGCGTTTTTTCTGGTGTGCTTGGAAGCACACGCCCGTGATTGCCAGCCCTGCGGTGCCGTGCGGGGCCGCTCCGCGCTCGGGAGGCGGGAAGGCGGTGCGCCCGTTGTCCCCGTCACGCAGCTCCTGCCGGCGTCCACGCTCTGCAACCGCGGGGAAGTTTTGCTCGCAAAGGGAGGTGCGAGCTTGCCTTTTTGCTGGGTCAGGGTAATGCCAAGCCCAGCGGAGTGTCTGCGCTTCAGCCCTCGAGTGAACCTCCCAGAGATGCCACCACAAGCGCAGTAAAGCGGAGGCAGGGGTTGAAGTCTGCAGGCGCGTTGGTGCAGACCCGCACGCCCTGCTGCCTGCCTAAGCTCCCCGCCAACTCTCGGCGCTCGCCTCGCGGATGTCTTCTCGTGCCTGGTCTCCTCTGTGGCGGCAAGGTAAACTGCCCCCGCGCTGCTGTCCTTCTCGGGCCATGCTCAGGACCACACAGGAGTAGGCACTGCGTTGCTCTGCCTGGGACATGGAGCTGTTGGGCAGGGTGAGAAACCCCAGCACCCTGTTGGTCGTCCTTGAGCACACCTGGAAGGGTGCAGATCAAGGAAAGACGATGGCACGAGGAGGCTGGAGAGGATCCATCGCGGCCCAAAGGGGTGAGGAAACTCTAGGAAGAGAAGTATCGAACTGAAGGAGAGCCAGGGCTGCACAGCAGTGTGGGAAAGCCAGAGCCCTGCAGGGACAGCCCCTTCCCTCTTGATTTCAGTACTGGGCAAGGTGCCCTGGGCTTGGGATGGACTAAGCACCCACAGGTCTCCTGAGATCAAAAAAGCGGTGACGGTGCTTCAGATTTTGTAAAATCAGTCCCAGATCTGCTCTTCAGTTAGGCTCTCTCACCAAGTGAGGCAGGGAGAGGATTGCCTTGGATTAATCAAAGTGTGGCAGTCAAGGTTTGCCCCCATTCACCGAACAGATAGGAAGGCAAAATGTCGATAAGCCTTTGTGTTTTCCCGAAAGGGCTTGGGACAGGGTTTGGTTTGTTTCCATGGTGCTCAGTGGAGCCTGGTAGTTGGTTGGAGCCCCTAGGGTTTACTGCATTAAAACTAGTAACATGGAGCTATCTACATACTTCTGGTCTCTTTGAAGGGCCGGGGTTTTGTATTCCTGATTCCTAATACAGTATGCTATTGCTTCTGCTTCTGCTCGACATTTCCAGCTTAATTTAGTTGTGCTTCAGTTGGAAGCTGCCCTTGAGCCTCCGTAGCTCAACATTCTTCCCAAATAGGGCGGTGTATCTGAGACTGATTTAAATTTAAAACACCAATAATAATAAGAGGAAAACCTAGTCCTTCGTTCAGTTTTGGAACACATTTCCTCTCGTGGAAAGGCTCTTCTGATGAAATTAGAGAGGCTCCAAGGGTGATGTTTTAGCCATCAGCTACATCATGTAATATAGACAAGTACTATGTCAATGGGCAACGAGTTCTGGCCACCCTACTAATGTCACTGTTTACCCTCATTATAAAATGTTTGTGTTCTGTGCACAGCTTTTGCTGTTGCCCTTCTGGGTTATTATTCATCAGTAATCATCATTCACTGTTTCCCCCTTTGTCTTGGCAAGAAGATGCTTTTCTCCTCCCTTGTTTGTTTTCTTCTGTTGCACTCACTTGTTTCTTACTCAGTTCCATAGTACTGCTGCGAGTGGTCAGGAAGACATTCACCCAGGGCATGCTAGGTCTAGCCACGGTGCCTTTGCTTGGCTTTCCACAAGGATCACCTGGTCCTCCTGGGCAGATTCAGTTAGCATTCCCTATGCTTCTCTCTGGGGCTTCAGTCTTGGGTTCCCAGGATTTGCATCAGAGCAAGAGGTGCTCAGGTTTTAAGAAATCGCTCTTCTTCGCTGTCCAGCCAGGCTGCTCATAGCCCTGTGCCGCAGCTGGGCTCCCACAGCTCGATGAAGGCAGGAACCAGGTTCTACCTGGATCATCAATAAGTACTGGAGTATCGGAGTGCCAGTCATAAACATATTGTGAATCGTATGTGTTATCACATGAGCAATCATATCTCAGTGCTGTGCTGTCACCCTGAAGCTCGCATTGCATTGTTTACCTTCCTGCTCCTAGCTGGATCTGAAAAGATGCTCCTGGGAGGAGATTCCATTTCTTGAAGCTTTTGGCTTCTGTGCAGAGGCAGGCGTAAAATTAATTTCTTTCTGCTAGCATAAGACTGTTAATACTTCTTATATCCAGATTTTGATGTACTAAAATACCTAAATATAGAAACTGCAAAGAAAACTGAGCCTATTATCGGTTTATTGCACCAAAAACTGCCCATGTATGGCATAAATGTCATCAATGACTTATAAATAAATTAGAGAGAAGACAGACACATAGAAACAAACCCAAGTACCAGAAAGAAAAAGTCCTCATCCTACAGTCAGATCTGTCCTGGCTGCAGATAATGTTGTGTGGGTTTTGGCTTTTGAATCTTGTAAGTGTATTTGAACACAGGGCTCAGTGTGCAATATAAACTTCACCTCTGCCCTGGACTCAGGTGGCAAGTTGTGTGTAATGCCATCTGTAGCCTCCCGCACCGTGATGAGATTCATCCTCATATTTTAAATAATGAAATTCTGAGTCCTTCTGTTAGCAAAGATAACCTTCACTATGTAAATCAACGCAGTGGTACTTTGTTGAGTTTGCCAACAGACAAATAACGCTAATACACGTGTGAAGTTTCTCCATGTTAAATTTGAAATATAGTTAAGGCCATTTAAATGCCAGGACTTTTAACTCACTAGTCAAAATAAAACCACCCAGCTTGAGTTACTGAAATTTAATTATAAAGAACAGCTGGGCCTAGTTTTGATTTTGACTCTAAGGACCCAGAAAAAGAAACAAGCACATGGGCTCAATAGGCACACATACACGCAATTTCTCCACCCAAGGGAATAAAGCCAGATTGAGTTATCTCCTTATTGTTTATACTGGTCAGGCACAGTTGCTGAAAAATGCACTCAGATACCCTCCAAAGAGTATTCAATTACTCTTTAAGTAGGCAGCTGAGGTCAAGCAGAAAGAAACTCCAGTTCTCCCTTACTCTGTCTCTACCATTTAATCTCCAGACACTGCACCCATCCTGACACATTTTAGGTCACGGAGGCAGCAGTTGAGATTGGTGACTGTTCCTCATAGAGGTACAAGGGGTTTGCTCTTTGATGATGTTCCTGAAGATGCTCCACAGGAAACTGCTTCAATTCTGCCCCATCCCCTCTCTTTCCATGCTCCCCCATTATCCTCCTGCTTCATTACAAAGCAGAAGAAATAACTGCTTGTGTGAAAAGGGCTTTTGCCTCCTCGTTGTTGTGGTTTGCATCTGAGGCTGCTGGAGCCTCTAACTCAAACTAAAATCAGTGCAAATGCCTGGTTTGCTACCAGAGGGTCTGGCTGAAGAATCATCCCTACAGTTCAGGCAGTCGTCAGTTGTACACTTGGAGGGGCTTTAAACCCCTGGGATGTGCCTGCGACGAAACACATTCAGATCCACTGGGGAAAGAACCGTAGGAAATAATAGCCTTAACAGTGGGACACAAAGGTATAGCTATACACCAGGACTGAAAGTCGATGGCGTAACATTTAACTCCTGCCTGCCACATAAGAAAAAAAAAAAAAGAGAAAAGCACCAGTTCAGCATGAAGGCAAAGGACCCTGCATTTAGATTCTGTAGGGATTCAAATGAAAAAAGTCTAATGTTCTGTGCTCAGACCTGGCAGAAGATAAATCCTCCTCTGTCAGATAAGGGCCTGTATCAGGTTTAAAGCTTTGGCCCACTTCAGTATGTTCAGATCTTTCTTTCTGCTTTAGAGGATGAAATCTGCAAGGGTTTCCTTTCAGGATCCAGGGTTGATTTCAAACGGATCCCAAATATCAAGTTTTCAGAAATGAATCATTGAATTCTGTGCTTAAAAAAAAAAGCCTGCACACGTTTTAAAACAACAAGCTACTAATGCAGAAAGCTTGGTGGAAACTTGTGCAATGCAGCGAATCACAGCAAAGAAGTAAAATTGCTGAAAATTAAGAATCAAATCTTCCTTGTGAACTCAACACATCAACATTGATTTAAGGGGAGCTAGAAAGATTTCTCCCTACTAGGGATCTAGTTCTTCTGCATGGCTAATTAATATTTATCTAAGAAAGAAGGTAACATATGCTAAGCCCACTGCCACTATTTATAAGCATGCCAAAGTCTTCTTTGTTCCCAGAGGTAATCAGAAGCTAGGAGCTTTTGCTGGCATGCAGATTTGGGCTGCTAATTTAATAAAATGCATTATCCATTAATTTGAGTCCTTTTAGGAGGTCAGTGTTTACTAGTTGACCGTTTCTTCTGCAGTATGAGATTTAATTGCAAAATTTAGTTGTCTGTTCTGCTTAGCAAGAGGCTTAGAGAGAGATGCTTACAAAATGCTGAAATTCAAGAAAGGAAGAGATTTTGAAGGCCACAAAGATCTTGTAGGCCTACTTTCATCAGCAGAGTAGGGCAGCAAGACTAAAGCAGTAGCAAATGGCTACAGCATAGTCCAAGTGCCAGAGCTTGCAAGGTCAGGAGGCTCTTGGAGGGAATCGGAACGTGTGCAGTTACTCTCAGCAGCACTCGGCAAGGTAGTGCACAGCTGAGGATCTCATTCTGGTGACAAGTGAGAGTGCTGTAAACCAATTAAATCCAACATAATCTGGTCTTGGAGTGAGGTTGTTACAAAACTGTTGGTCTAGATGCTGCAAAGTGTGAAATTCACTGTAGCAAAGAATAATCCAGCCAGCAAAGGCCATCAGTACCATCACTGTTCTATGTGTAGCTCTTTCTTTGATGAAGAAAACAAAGACTCTGAGAAGCAAAAGGCTCAGAAGAGGTAGATAAATATAATCATGCCGCTTTAAGCTTCTGCCAAATATGAGCCAGTGGTATGTCGCACTGGCTGGAAGCAGAAGTGTATCTCACCTGACTTTGAGAAAAGTAACCAAGCAAAAAGCTACAGAGCCAGATCAGCATTGACCCAATGATTTAAGGAAGCTGTAGCCAATGCCATCGAAAGGTGTGGCTTGTTATTATTTTCCAGTCTTTCATTACGCAAAGATTGTTTAACTAACAGGTGTCACAGAAGCCCGTAAACCTGCATTTCTTCATTTCTAGTGTATATGTGTGTTTATTGGGGAAGGGAATATTCAGCTGTAAGACGTAGATGCAATCTCTGTTTAGAAAGGTAAGCTCTCTTTTTCATTACAGGAAGAAGCTAGTCTTAAAGGATTCAAATCTTAGGTAGAACATGCCAGATAGAGGTTTTGAGCTGATCTTAAAAATACTTCGCTTCTGCGTGTAGACTTTAAAATGTTAATGGATTTTAAAAAATTTAGGCATCCTCTTGTCCTCATTTGCAAGATTGTATCTGTGTTTGTGGAAGCAGAATCAGACAATGTTTTTTTGTAGCTTTATATTTCAGTTGTGAATTTCATAGATTACCTTCCTTGGGAAAATCTTCTTACGCTGCTTCCTCAATGCTTACTCTCCTCATAGTCCTGTCTCTACACTCCAGGAGGTCTGCAAAGGCACACAGAGTGTACAGTTCAGCTCTTGAAGAGCAAGCCAAGGCTTCCAAATCCAAGTAGTCTTCTTCTTACCAAGTACAATAAAAATACGCATCTATTGTTTAAAAAAGAAAAAAAAAGTAACCTGCACCTCTCTCTGGCTTTTCATTGGCTTTCTCATCACTCTCTTGAATATTCTTTGGACTTGGCCCAGATTTGTCTCCACATCCACTTAGTTCATGACTTTTCATCCGAGTCATGACTTTCTCCCCCTCACTTCCAAGCTGCCTTCTCCATGTTTTGCTTCTGCAGCTGGGCACACCTCTGCACGGGAGCCCCACCTTCTTTTCCCCTATCCTGCTCACACTCCTGTCGCTGAGAAGGAGCAGGGAAAATATCCTTGCATAACCTTCCAAGACCCACAGCCTCTCCCATGTATAAAACAGAGCATTAAATCGTGGGGGATTTCTACCCTCCAAAACCCTAAACCCCATGTAATATGCTGGAAAAACTCAAGGTGAAGTTATCTCGCTGCTGAAGCTGCAAGAGTGGAGCTAGGGAGGTTTAGCAGCTAAAACTACCAGCCAGGTTTCTATCATGTTACAGTTACTTTTTTCTAGCCTTCGAAGCTGCATTATACCTACCCAAATGCTACCACATGTTTCCATAGCCTGCTGTTGTGGCCATGACCCCCTTCTCTCTTCATCCCTACCTTGTGCATCCCTTCCCTTATCTCACTCCTCCACTAATATCTCACTAACAAGCAAATTTTCTTTACATGACTTTCAAAGCCTTTGGCAGTTTATCCGCTTCTCATCACATATTCAGGTCAATTACTGCTTCCCACTAGCCTCTGATGCTGTCCCCTCCCAGAGTCTTATTTGATTTCAATCAGACATCTTCATGCCTTCCCAGACTTGAGAGAAGCTTCCTATAACAGGCACAGATATCCTCATTATCTTACCTAAAAATCCTCCTTTGCTGTGATGCCTACTAAACACACTTGACAAGAGTCAGGCTGTTGATTAAGCTATGGCTGCTGCCTATTACTCTTCCTGGTAGTATTTTGTTTGCTGATGTTCTTTCACCTCTGTGCCTCTGCTAGCACTAACCTTAGACTGCAGTTCTTTAGAACAGAGGCTATGTATGTGCTCTGAGTCCTTGCAGAGCCTTGAAAATACCTTTGAGAGTCCTGATCCTGGGCTTTGAGTGTCTTGCTATACACTGGCTTTACATCAATAGTCACTATTAACAACATCTTCTTTTTTGTTGTTTTTTCTTCTGTACAGTTCAGAAATCACTGTCAGAGATCCAGAAATGATACAAGGCATACCCTTAGCAACAAATGACTGATATGACTTATCCACGTATACTGACATGATCAGTGCAGCTCAGAGTTCAAAATATGATCAGCCAGAACCTACAAAATGTAAAAATTCCTCATTTTCTGTTTGAGGAAAACTGGAATGTTTTGCTATTTGGAAAAGATAACAAGCACTGTCCCTTATTTCCTTTATGCAGCTAGTCAGAAATAAAAGAAAGTAAAAAAGCAGACTATTAAAACGTAATGTGGACCCAGTTGTTCACTTCTATTTCAGCTCTGAATATTGATCTGTAGAGCTAAAAGACAAGGAAAAAACCCCAAACCTGCAAGAAGAGAAGTTCCCAAAGACTGGGGGCTTGGGAAGCAGGGAGCATGATTACCCTTTCACTTCCGCATCTGCTCCTTATCTGTTGTAAGAGAGCAAGTTCTCCAAAGTCTCCCCAGACTAGAATTTCTCATTTAAAGTTTGATTATAAGAACTGGAGGGTTCATCTTAGAACCATAGAATCATGCAATAATTTAGGTTGGAAAAGACCCTTAAGATCATCAAGTCCAACTGTTGACCTAACACTACCAAGTGCACCGCTAAACCATGTCCCCAACAGCAAGGTCTACACATCTTTTAAATACCTCCAGGGATGGTGACTCAACCACTTCTCCGGGCAGCCCATTCCAATGCTTGATAAACCTTTCGGTGAAGAAGTGATTCTGTCTAACTTCTGCCTAGAGTGCATACACTTAAAATGAAACTTTAGGCATCAGGTCATGGCAGACACGATCTCTGTTCTCAGTGACCTTCCAGGCCTCCTCTTCTCTCCTTCGGCTTTAGCGCAAATATTGGCATTTATTCCAGGATATCTCTTTCAATAGGGGTAAGTTCTTTGCCTCAGCAAGGCAGACTTACTTACTGGCTTGGTACTACATGTAACTTTGTTAGTTTACTCTTGCCTTCCACTGTGCTGGCCTATCAATGGCCTTTGGACCATTGGTGGCAAACCCAGTAATGCAGATTGCTTTTCTACTTGATTCAATGTGAATCTGGTGAGATCTCAGCAGTGCTCATTTCCTACGTCAGGGACAGTTCGTGAGTTTCTGCAAAAAGGGTTTTTAGTTTTATGTTCTCAAAGAGAGCTGTAAGATTTTAGTAGTTCCCTTTTCATAAACGAGCGTTTTGGTAGCATTGTTCAGACTTTGCCATTTTGATTGCCATTAAGTACACAAAGTCCTCTGAGACAGCATCCTCTGGGGAGCAGTGAAACATGGGTCAGTCAGATGTTGACAGCCTAATATTACCTGGCTGAAACAGTATGAGGAGAGATACCTGGGAGCTGACGATCATGTGTGCTCCCTTTATTGGATCTGTTACATAAAGATTATTAGAGCGTGTTTAGATATCCTTCTTTCCATCATTGAGGGATTCCTTTAAGCTTGTTTTGGAGATTTTAAGTATACTTTAAAATCGCCTACCGACTTCTCGCTACTTCACTCCTTTTTCTGAACCCAATTCTGTTTTCATTTACAATGGTCAGACTGTTGCTTTTCAACCTCTTTGACTTTCATTGATGTATCAGCAGTTTCCGCTGAATTGCCTATCAGATTTACCAAAGACCAGAGAAATTAAGAAACTAATTGCTTGGATGTCTAATCATAAGCATCTTTAATGTGACCTTGAAAAGGGAGGACTGGATGAAATGGTTCTAGGGGTCTTGGTGATGTTTCTTCATGTTGATATATCTGAAGCTAAAGGGCACGGTTTTACTCTCTGTAATTTAAAGAACACTTGGTGGGCACAGTCAGATGAAGCAAAGCAATAGGGGAATTTGAGGATATTTATTCAACTGTTTTAGATAATTTAAGTCTTTGCATTTTGACAATAGTAGGATATACAAGCAGTAGTTTCACTAAATCATACACTATTGAGATAGAGGTGATTTGCAAATGGCTGTATCTCTGTAGCAACAGTTTGTGTGGGTTACTCTGAAAGCCAGGAATGTGAAAGTACAGAAAATGAACAACAAATGATCTCAAGGACCAAAAACCAATTTTGTCAAAATAAAGACCAAACCCCACTAGCATTTAAGTAATATAACTAAGTACATTTGCAGTTAAATTCTGCCTACACTACTTACGTTCTGGATAGCATATTTTTTATATTTGCACCTTGTTAAAGAATTTGAACATCCACCTATTGCAAGTAGAAAAAAGTTTGAGATAATGGCAGTATCCCAACTGAGAATTTTTTTAGGCTGGAATCAAATTGAACTTGGCATGACAGAGGATGAGATTGTTAAGAAATGATATAACCAATGTGAAAAAAAAAAGAACTAATACTGGAGGTCATACATAACTAGGCTAGTGGAAATTATGCTTGAAGACATTTGGATAAAGACAAAGTCCTTGACCAGCACAGCTAACATTTATCCATAACCATAACTCATACACCGGAGAAAGAAGATGGTTAGGTACTGCTATGATTTATCCATGATCAAACATCAGAGAGTAGAGGGGCTGCTAGGGATCTAAGTTCCTTCACTCTGATAATACGAAGGTCACCATAGTTAAATGCTGTCATAACTATACAGCAGAAGTCAAAAGCTAAGTAAACATGATTCTTCAAGGAGGGAATCCTTCTCTTGATTACAAAATATTCAGAGATCAATGCAGACAATAAGTAAGCGCTAAATGTAATTTGTTGAGAAGTGAACAATCATAGTGGCAAAGAGTCCTGGGAAAAGCAATAGAATACTAATATAATGGGATGTATACATGCAACAGAATAGCAGACTAAGTATATCTACAACTTGTTCTAAGAAATAAGAGCTGCCTATCTAGAGAAACAACATAAAAGTTGGGGAAATACATCTGCCCACCTGAGGCTTCTTGCAACCTGTGGTCAGGTAACAGATTTTTAAAGACCCAAGGAGTATTAGGGGTTTCAGCCATAACCACAGGCCACACAATTTCACCAGCCCTACTCTGACTCAAGAGTTTGTGACTGGAGTGAGAATCAGGCAACAGAGGAGAGAGATAGGAAATGTATTTTATTAGCCTGGCTGAGATACCTGGACGAAAAGCAGACGGATTCTCAGGGACACAAGAGAAAGGTCTTCAGCAGGTCACACATTCAAATGCTGACTCATGCCAACTCATTCTCCCACATCCCTTTTTAATCTATTCCACTGATAAATTGCTTCTTCTGATAAAAATTTCAATCATCTTTTTAACACGAAGGTGGATGCCTTCATGTGTTCAACAGTTGGTCCTTCCATGCTTTTGTCTGTTCAGCTAAAGAGTACCTGATATCAAATAACTTCTGTCAATATAGTTCTCTATAGCTTGCAATCAAATAGCCTGCAATCAAGCTTCCTTCTTAACCTCTTTACACAGCTAAAACAGACTTGCCACCTTCAACTCTTTGTATCCCCATTCCTACTTTTTGTGACATTTGACTTCTCAGTCTCATTAGTTCTTCCTACACCATTCTCCTAAGTTGTTTCCCTTACATTACTTGAAGTTAGTGTAAGAAGACTGAAAGATATACAGATAGGTATCAGATATCTATGATATACACATATAGCATTATATAGAGATTTTATATATATTGATACATATATAATAGAATTATATGTATGATATAATATATATACATGTATATAGATATGTATGTGTAATGTATATAACTATGTGTCAAAGGCGGTCACTAAAAGGAAGGGAAGACTATTGTTCATGATCATGGTAGTTAGTATAAGGAGTAACGGGAAATTGCAGTCAGGAAGTTTCTTAAAACACATGTGGAAAATTTTTTAGTTTATCTCGAGAATAGTGAAGCTCTTAAGCTGTCTTACTTCTAGGAGAGACACAAAACAGAACTAGTATAAAATCAGAGCTGCACACTTTCTTTTAAAATATACATATGTAACATAGCTGTTAGCTAGTAAATTGCAGATGTACTCTACCATTTTATAAACTAATCAGTTTATAGCAAGGTAGGGTGCAATTTCAAAAGGAAGCTGCATCTACTTCTGCTGCGCTGGCAAGGCAGAGGCACAGGCTGACCTGACCCAGCGCTGGCACAGGTCTGCTCCCCAGAGGAGGTCAGGCTGGATGACTTCCAGAGGCTCCTCCTCCAGCCAGCATTTCTGTGTTTCTTTAATGCAGCAGGACTTCTGGACATAGCCATGAGGGATTAATAAACAGAAATGACTGAGTTTTGGAAAGGTAGCTTTAGCTATCAAAGCAATGAAGATTTCATTAGCCTTGATGTAGACTTGCCACTTTAAGTATTGCATATGGGTGGGAGTGGAGACAATCACAATTTGGGTTAAAATCCCGGCAGGATTTGGATCCTGTGTTGCCATGCCACTGGCCAACACCATGTGTTAACAAAATAACACTATGTGTTAACAAAATAATGGTGACCTGATTCTGGCAGTGTACTGTTTGGCTTTCAGAATTAATTGCTGTAAAATCACAGGAATTAGAGAAAATAGGGATCAGACTAATGAAATAAGAGATGTGAGGGATTGCCAGGAATGTGGAAGAGCTCAGTGGAGAATGGGAAACAGCAGTGTTTCACCAGTCAGAGTGCAGTTAAAGGGGGCATACAAAGTGCTAGAAAGCCAAATTGATGGACTAAAGCAAATCTGTTTAGATTATTGATCAAGGCAAAGTTTTGCCTTAGCGCGTATGAAAGCAAAGTGTTACAATTCTGTTATTAGTATTATTGTTCCTATTAGTTATCCAGTACAACTCAATAAAGATTGCTTTTGTGCTAGGCAAACCCTGTGGATCCTATGATCTTCATTAGAATTTTCATTTAGCAGGAACACTCGGTGGCTTCCTTTCTAACTTTTGTTTCATGCTAATAAGATTATTTGTATGACAGGACAGGTTTTACTTAGCTAAGGGTTTAATAAGAGGTTCAATTGCAGAGGCATTTTTCTGAAAAGCGGAAGGATATTTATTCACTCCTCAAATAGCTATGTGGAATGGTAAATGAAGAGGTTTGTACTTTGAGATTAATATTGGGTTTAAAGGACACCTGACCACTTCAGCAGAAGTGGGCTTGTGACAATCAGAGCGATGAAGTAGAGAACAGGGAATTACTTCATTTGTTGCAGACAAGTCTGAAATTTGAGTCTTCGGTAAGCTTGGAAATTAGCCTGTAGTAACACATTTGAGTTCAGCTTCTCTCTGATAACCACCTTTCTGATGGGTGATGTGACCGTACAGTGCAAAAGGCGTTTTTGTGGTACAGGAGGCTCAGCAAAATCCCAAACCTGTTCACCCTGTCTGGTCCCTCATTAGTGAGAATAAAAGACTCACAGTCTCTCTCTGATAAGAGAAATTTGGGGGTCAACATTCAGCCATCGATACACGTGGCGAGCCTGGTCTGTGCTGATGAGGGCTGTTAGAAGCGTTACAGCCTGTGCCAGGGCAGGAGAGAGGATTTGGTGCTACACGTGTCTCTGCTGCAGCAAAAAACAGGCAGGCTGCCTTAGCCTAGTTGCCTGTGCAACTAAATGTTTGCAGCGTACGTTAGATTTTCCCTATAAAAATACCTCTTTCGACAGAATGGTAGAAAGGATCCTGATGTAAATGAGATTCAAACCCATATTGCACTCTACAGTAATGCTAATATGTTACAAAAGAAATCGCTGCTGTTCAACACTGTGTTAATGAATTGGTGAGAGATATCCCTCTTGAAATCACTGTGGGGAAAGGATGCTGAAGCAATTGATTAGGAAACAAGGCAAATTGAAAAGATGTATTCTTTATAAACTGATGTTAAATATAGGCAGTGGGCTTTGGCTGCAGCGCTACAAAATTCAGACTTAGTCCTCATTAAGGAAAAAGAGGTACTCTTTATTTGTTGTCACCTAATTTGACACCAGAACAGTTATTTAATGAATCGTAATTAGATTTTCCAAGATCTAAACTGGAAAGGAAAACAGAACTGCAGAACCTTACTGGTGTGGGCCATAGAAACCTGATATTTTACCCTGCAAATTCTCAAGAGTTTGTGTTTTTTGCCAATTGTCATTCTGTTCTCTGTTCTTTTTGCAATGCCAGTTGCAAAATCCAGCCTTATTTTTATTTAATATAGTACTTATATGTGGCAATGGCAGTCATGGAAGTTACACAGTCAGAACTACTCCTGTAAGACTAGTCAAAAGTGGGAAGTCATATTGCACAGCACTTGAGATTTATCTAGCTGACAATAACACGGTTACTTGTAAAACAGTGAATGGAAATGAAGACATTACTTACTGTACAGTGTGTTTTTCTTATACCAGGAAGTTCAGTGATAAAGCCAGCTACCAATAAAGCAGTGGCAGATTTGAGGATCTGGATATTCCTATTCATTTGAAATAGCCAGAAAATATTTGAAATCTTTGAGACAATCTTAAAAATCAGGATTCTTCTTGTAAGAAAAATTCTGGGCATTAGAAGTCAGTGCTTTTCTTAATCAAACTATTAATTTGTTTCTTCTGAAACTTTTTGTTAAGAAAAAGGAACTGGCACACTTCTCGGACATCTAGTGTTTTGTCAATATGTGCTGCCTTGGGATCCTTGCCTCAGAACAGAAAACTGCAGGTTTCTTTCCATGTGATTAGGAACGTTTGCAAATCTTCACCCTCTTCTCCTTTGTTTCCTCCATTTAGCCATGTGCTCTCTTCCTGAAAACTCCTCCTTCCCTCAGTCGTTGCACCGACAGTTTCCCCTGAGCTACAACCTCCTTGTTTCACCTTTCAGATGTATCTTTCATTCTTTTTCCTCACTGGTTTTTTTTTTTGCAGTCACTCTATTGCTTTTATGAAAGGTCTCTTTGGCACGTGCCTACGATGTTCTTGAACTTTGCATCCTCTCACGTCACAGCATCGTTCCTCTCCCTGTTCTTCCATACACACACTCAGAAATCAATCAGCACCGATTACCAGCCACATCTACAGGGGCAGTCAGAGCTGCAGTTCTGAAAGAAAAATTGTGGAGGAATTCAAACTTCAAAGGGGGTCTCATTCTGTTGGATCAATTTGGACTGAGAACATTGGAGTAACTTACTGTTCTCTGAAATGAATGCTCCCACCAGTCGATAGCTGAATAACTCAGACCTTGCAGAACACATTTCTTTTCAAACCAGTAAAATGCCTACTTTCTCCTCTCTGAAAAAACTAAATGGTATCAACAAAAGCATGGGAGGGCTGTTGTTGTTTTAATTATTGTTATTGCTGGCAAATAAAGCACTGCAGAAATCTAAAGGTTTGTGTTCACAATCTGGCATATTCAAATAATGCAGATGCTATCACAGAAAATTATTTAAATGCCTAATCAGCCTATAGCCACAAAATCATAAGATGTTAAGCCAAGGAATCTTTGGGGTCACATTGATTTATTCAACAGTTGATGCATTTCATATGATCACAGCAAGCAAACAGAATTGATTTAGAGCTGCTATTCATGGAGATTGGCTCACCAGGAGTTGTAACCATTTGGTCTCACGCTGTATTACTATCGCACAGTGCAGACTGACAAACTTCTGCGATCATTTACCCTGTTCATGGCACCAACACAGAAGTACCATTACGCCTTTCTGGTAAACTTTATGATCTTGTTTCTTTGCTCATTGTCAGCGGAACGTAGAAGAGTTTCTCTTCGTGGGGAGTCCAGCTTGATTCAGGAGAAATCAAAACGCAGGGGTGAGGGAACTGAGGAAAGCAAAGTTTGAGAAGAGTGAAAATTAAAGTCTGGAGAAGGTGAAAGCAGAGCACTTGAGCATGGTGTTTTCAGCACATACTTCATGCTTAGGAACTCACCCATCATTAATAGGAGACATACTGAAAAAACAAATCAAACTTCTAATCTAACTGATAATTTTTGAGGTTTCTTGAAAGCTTGTCATTAAAACACACAAATCTGAAAAAAATACCCTACAAAAAACAGAACAGACATGCTTGCCTATTGAAATGTAGACATAGGAGAGAGACACTATAACAAGATCTGCTGCTTGTCTAGCCTGGGAAAAGGGTAATGTAGGCTTGTTCTTGTAAGTTGTGTGCTACACACAAAATTTTTATAATATCCAGTAGAAGCATTTAAAAAAAGGCATTCTTTGAATTGCAGTTTGCAAAAACAACAGTTGGTGGCACTTTGAAACAATTTTTATTTCTAAGTGTGCGTTTGCTGATTGTAGGTGTGTAGAGGATTATATTAAAATCTTAAATCACCAGTCTCCAGCCATTCAAATTACCGTAACGATAAAGAACTTATCAACTGTCTTCTGCATGGTACACAGAGAGCTTGCTTAAACAGAATCTGAAGATCTGCATTTGTAAAAACAAGGGAAGGTGCTCAGGGAGATTAATTCCTCCTCAAAAATGTCAGAGAGAAATTACCAGAAAAGACTGTAATGACAAAGGCATCAGGGGAATTCACTGCAAACTGTGTTGTTTACTCCAGTCTGCAGAGGCACCGAGGCCTGCAGTGGTGTGGCCTGTTGGTGTGGACAGCTTGCCTTCACCGAGTTTGCATTTAGAAGCTGTTTTTTTTTGTCTTGGCACTGATGTGCATGGTATGTAACATACATATAGATTTCTTATTTAACCTGCACTCACTAGATAAACGGACATTTCCCAGGGTTTTTATCCCCCGAAAATGTGAGAAGAACACAGAAAGACTGCCATGGCCATTCAAAAATGTCCTGGTTTCGGCTGGGACAGAATTAATTTTCATCCCAGTAGCTGCTATGTTTTGGATTTAGTAGGAGAAGAACATTGATAACACTGAAGTTTTTAGTTGTTGCTAAGAAATCAAGGATTTTTTTTTTATTTCCCATGTTTGGCTGACGAGCAGGTGTGCAGGAGCTGGGAGGGAGCACAGCCAGGCAGCAGTTGGGCAATGGAGATATTCCATACCACAGACATCACGCTCAGTATATAAATGGGGGTTGTCCGGGGAGCAAGAGTTCTTTTTGTGGGAGTTCGAACTATTCTGGGAGTTCTGTCTTTTCTCCGTGAGTTCAGCAAGTTGTGCAAAATTTGTGAGTTCAGCAAAATGCGTGAGTTCTGGGAAACCCACTCTGCGATCGCTGCTTGGGGATTGGCTGCAAATTGGTCATCAGACAGCGAGAAACAAATTGTAACTGCGGGGGGGAGGAGCGAGTGAGCGGCTGCATGATCCTACTTACCGGCTGCTGGGTTAAACCACAACACAGAAGAATCAAGCCTTTATCCATCAGTCGAGTGCAATTACACCACCTACACAGGAACTGCAGCATGTCTGGTATTTCTGAGGGAAACCTGGGCATTGCTGGAGGAAACTGATGGTCTGAAAGATCCTCTCTAGGTTATCACATACCTTGTCTGAATACATGACGTCTAAAGTAGCTGACAAGCAAAACGTCATTCCTTAGAGATTACACACAATCCTTTCTCCCACAGGCCAGTTTCTTTTGGGCCTTTTCAATTCCGGAAGAGACACATCACCACTTGGTCACAGAGAAAGCCCGGAATACCAGGATGACTTGCTGCATTAGCTGCAGCCATTTGTTCAAAGGTCTGGAAGACCATACCACAGCTGGTGCTTGGCAATCTTTACAGCCTGGCCAAAAGAGGTTCACTGCCTTCTGTTCTGTCTCTAATTCTTGCATATTGAAAATGAGAAGTCTATGTGAACAGAGGATAATAAATCTGGGCTCTGCCCCTCCCCATCATCCTGAGGATCAGTTGCAAATGATTCCTGTTTGCCATGTTGGGCCTCAATATGTTGGTCTTCACAGTATAATCCATAAATTATTCTCATTTAGCTTTCTAAATGACAGGTTTTCCAGTTATTAGTAGTTCTTTATATTGGCCAGTTTGGGTTCTGTGGCAAAATGTTTCCCTCAGCCTCAGACAAATGTTACAAATATGGTCTTGCCTGGGAATAGTTTGCTGCTTTCCCATTTGATTCCATAGGGCTCTTTGCACTGAGGGGAGAGCGTGACATATCCGATATGATAAGGCAAACCTCCTTGTTGTGAACAGTAATGCTGCCTGGCATTCTAGATTTTCCATAATAAGCTACTAGATTTGCTGTAACTGTGAGCTAAATACTGATCTGAAGTGTGCTGGCTGTCGTATACTTCCATGTACCTCGACTTTTGTAATGTTCTTGCTTCAGCTACATTCATATTATGCTTAGACAGCCCAGCAACGCCTACAAGTTTCGTGTCTTAGTATCTTTCTGAATACTTGATACCCCTGCATGCCCCTCCCTGCAGCAGAATACTTCTTTCAGCCTGAGAGCACAGCTTCTGCTTCAGTTTGAAATGATGTTTTGGGGCTTTTCAAGGCGGTTGTCTCCAGTGCCCAATTCAGCAATTTGTACCTGCACCCACAAGAGATGGTTTGCTGATGCTAACATTGTTCTGTTTTGTGCCTGATCTTGTGTTTGCAGAGGGCTTGGGAATCCTTTGTTTAGGCATTTTATATACCTGCCTAGATGGCAAATCAATTTTCACACACTGGTGCTTTCAGTTCAGACATGGATGCAGAAACACCTATTTCCTACCTGACTTTTACCTTGCCTGCACATAGACTTATGACCCACCCTTTTTGTAGCTGCCAGCCACAGTAGTAATTTCTGGCTCAGCAGGTACTCTCCTTCATTATATTTCTGACCTGCAGCCTTGATTGTTTTTATCATGCTAGATATAATTCCTTTGATCACGTTCTCTCCCTGAGCAGCTGTATCAGTTGTACAACGAGGTACCTACTCCCAGTGTAGCTGGCAATGTTGTTGCTTCAGCTGGAAGCTTGGGGCTGCAACCTGGGACTCCACGGCTCTGCTGATCTGTCTTTTTTTTCTTTTCCAGAACATCGTCATTCTGGTCTCACAGTCCTATTTGTAACTGTCATTACCTGCAATTTCTGACCCACCAACCACTCCCATAGACTGGTTGTTTTGAAAAATTCAGGCTGTTATGAACACAGGCTCTGAAGTGCCTGTTCTGAGTATGTGTAAATCAGTGTCCCCTCCGGTGCTTTCTTGCAAGTCTGGTCTGGGACCCAATTTCTTCCCCCCGCCCCCAGTCATCTTTTGTGATCCCTCAACAGTATGCTCTGCTCCAATGTGTGCTCATTCTCAGCAGAGCATCAGGTGGAGCATACTCCAAGTGAGTGAAAGTATCTGATATTTTCCACTATGTCTTTGTGCTCTCTGCAGAGGAGAGGCAACTCATTTTAGTGGGCTTCATCACTCCCTGAAAGAAACCAAGTCCCCCGTGCTGTGCTTGAAGAGAAAGAGATGCCTCTGGTGGATGAGAATGCCCTCTGTAGTGTTTGAAAAGCACGTCTCTCTTTCCACTGACTATAAAGCTCCCTTTATAGGGAATATATTTCATTATATTAAATGGACTGGATCACTCTCACCATCCTTTATTCGTTATTTCTCTTTGTCCCTTCCCTTCTTCCTGTTACTTCCTCCCTAGGCCAGGTGCCAAAAAGGCTGGCAAGGCAGCATCATCTCAGCTATATCAGCTTAAATTGTCAAACAAGCTTCCACCTCTTTCATTTCAGAAAGTGCTGCAATTGAAATTCCTCTTATTTTAGGCAGTGGTAGTATTTTAAACTCACAACTATGCAAAGAATTGGCGACAATGCTGAACTGCTTAGCTGCGAAGGGGTGGTTACAGACCAACTGAGGAAATGTTTGCAGAAATCCTATGTAGGCAGATTCTCACCTAGAAAAAGCCTGCATTTCTGCCAAAATATTCAGAATCTCTCTGGCATCCACCACAAGACAATTGTCAGACTTGATTGGTCAGGCACAGAAAGGCTTTTGCTTTCGTTTTTGTGTGTTCGGTGCCAGCATGTTTCCCTGACAGTGATGTGAGAGGTGACCGGATGAGTTCATTGACCATGGAGACGCCTGCGCAGGGAATCGCTTCCCTTCATCTTCAGCAGAGGTGAGTGGAAAGCTGCAGTTGCTCCCGAGGAGGATGGGTTGCCAGTGTGCTCAGATTTTATAAAGCCCTCAGGTCGCATGGGCTGGTGCTGCTTAAGCATTGCGTGTGGCAGGGTGGGTGAGTCCAGGCTTCGCTCTGGACCCAGAACTCTGAGATGAGAAACCTGGAAGCTGTCCTGGCTTGGAAGGCTTGGCTTGAACTATGCCTTGTGCCACTTTTTTTTATCGACAAGGCTAAAAATCAGGGATTTCAGGGACACAGAATTCCTAAAGTCCTGTTTAACACTTTGGTAACTAGGTGACAAGTAAAACGTGGCTCTGCGTTTATCAAACGAGAGAAGCTTGATTAACTTGCTGTTCACTTCTGTTGTGCCTATTTTGTCACGCATGAGGGGGCAATAGCAGGAGAGAGGAGAGAATATAGATCATGCATTTCTATATGGACCTGGCTGGGCATGTTCATGGCTTACTTCCAGATTGTTGAATATTCAAATGATGGAGCTGCAGTGGGAGATTTGCTTGGTTTTGTTCTCAAGGTGGAGAATTATAATGAAAGTAGGACTCCAGTGAGACATCCTTCAGTCCTTAAAATATTTTTATTTGTCAGTTGTTATAAACTAATCAAAAATAATAATGAACAGGGAGCCTAAGGATGAGGCTAAAGGGAAATGCTGACTGGACAGAAAGATGAGACTGGTTTGCCTCAGGTAGTCTGAGCGATGGTTTGCAGTCTGAAGTATTAGCAAGGGGAACAACGAGGCACAGTGTTAGCCGGGAAGGCTAAGGGAGGTGTTATATGAAGGCTGACTGTGGAGTTGCTGACCTTAACAAAGAACGATTTCTTACACCATCCTAAATGCATAAATTAAATTTTAAAAGCAAAAAAAAGTCAAATGTGATATCTTTTGATTTGTTAAAGGAGAAACGTTGCACAGCATGTCTCATAAGCAGTATAGCAAGTGTCACTAAATGCTATGAATGAGAGGGAAAACAGAATTGTCCTTTGGGAGATGGAGTGTATTGGGCAACTGAGCACCTCCTGCACGGGGAACCTCTTGCACAGAATCAGTGTTGGGTGGTTTATTTGGCTTCAGTACAAAAACATTTTCTCAATGTTCACATTTTTTGCAGAACTTAAATTTCTCAGCAATCTCCTAAACTGCTGTGTTCTCTGTCTGAAAATACCTATTTAAACTCTTTGTTTCATCCTCCCAGCAACCTGTTCTGACTTACATCTCCCTTCCCAGGTGATACCAGAGATCTGTTCAGCTTTGCAGATATAAGAATGAAATACAGAGTTATTTTTCCATTTTAACATGAATTCAGCTGCCAAGGCCAGCATCTTCATTAGCCCACTTTGGCATGCATGCATGCTAAATCCATTATTTATAGGCAGATTTCTGCTGATGATTATCTGTATGCCATTGACAGAAATTTGCCTACATGCTCCTTCAGAAATAGGTTGTCATTACACCACCTCACCTAAGCAGCTATAATACTATCAGTACACGTACACAGCGCAGCTTGAAAAGAAATGAAAATGTTTTTATGGAACATTTATTTTCAGGTAACACCATATGTTACCGTTGTGTGTCTGAAAGTATTAAAAGCTGACTTAGGAGGTGATACGGTTTTTATCACTTGCTGTTTAAACCAATCTTAGTTGTCTGTTAATGATGTGAAAACAAGCCACTAATGATGTCCCAGTAAAATACCAGAAAGAAATAGTAGCTGGTTCCTGTAGGTGGTTACCCATTTAAAAAGTAGAAAAGCTTCTTCCAGAACAGACAACTGCGTAAGTAATGTGTAGATTTAGCCTTAGAAAATGTACTCACAGGTCCTGTTGTCTCATCTGCAAAGTATTTCCTACCTGGGGGAGCAGTGGCCCTGTCACCATCGCTGCTCACACAAGTAAAGGATTGAATGATACCCAATTGTCTCTTGTCTATCCAAAACCAAAACAAGCAAACAACCAAACGAGTTATTTGCATAGAAGAAACCTCTTTTGAAAAGCAGATGAGCAATATTATGATACCTGTTAACCCTGTTCAGGCCCAAAAGGTCAGCAAAAAACTAAAAAAGCTTTTGATGTCTCTGAACAGGCGCAGGCTTTTGCAGACACTGTCAGATTTTTTGTTTCACTTGTCTTCCCGGGTGAGACAGTCACTCAAAAGTGGGATCAATGACTTTGATCAATACCTCACCCAATATTGTGAAAGGTCGTATATCATTGTCTCCCTGCACTAGGGTAATTTGCAAACAGACGCTCCTCTCCTTGTATTGGAGTCGTGCCCAGAGGATTCGAGCAGGAAGGGAATGCCACTCTGCTGCGCAGGCACAAAATGAAATAGTCCATACTTACCGTTGAAATAGGAACGAGCTGTGACAGCAGTAAAACGCAGGCAGCGAAGGCTTGAGAAGGGAAAGGGTAAGTGAAAATAACAGCAGAGGAATGGCAGAGTAAGACAGTGCCTTTGAGCCGCTGTTCCCTAAGGCTGAGAAATGTCTGTAAGGGGCAGCTCATTAGAAGACTGCAGCTGTTTCTAGCACCTAAAGCAATAAGTAGATTTTTCTGAGGAGCTGGTGCCTGAATATTTCTGAAAATCTCCCCATAGCATGAAAGCGGGAGACATAAGCCACTGACTGCTCCTGAAAACTTGACTTTTGCTTAGCTGTCAACATGGAAGCTAAACCCATCCAAAAGTCTGTGCATCAGTGTGGCTGCTTGCAGCAGGATTCAGCATGCCTTCCTTCTCCCTGTCCATTACCAGACCCTGTTGTGTCCTAGATGTGGGAATTACAGATGTCATCAAGGGTTAATAGTTTAAAAAATAATTTCATTTGTAAGTACCCCCAACTGACAAGCTGTTAATCACGTCCCAGGAGAGCTTGCCAGCTTACGTTCTTGAAGATGCAAGGAAATAATGTTATTGCCTGGTATTTGTTTCATAGCACCATCTAATGAGAGCGGGCATCTTGCTATTTTATACAGTGCCCTGATATGAAATATAGCAGCACCTGTCTTGAAGTGTTACTCTGTTTTGGCACACTTTTTCAGGAAAATGGCATACGTTTATTATACTCTCTATGTACAGAAAGCTCTGATCTTTGATTAGGTTATTAAATTGACTCATGCTCGAAGGGAAAACAAATTATTTATTTGCAAGTCAAGATAAAAAATGAAATTAAATTGAGCTTCACTGAATGGGATGGATTTCAGGGACTGTGAAATCAGAGCTCTAAAGGAAACATTGCATCCTAAATATTTTATAAACAATTATAATTGCTTTAAGTATAGCATAACTGGGCTAGGGGCATTTGTTGTTTTGCTTCAGAAACACATTTAATTTCTCAATTGTCTACTGACAAACATTGGACAAACTGAAGTCAACATGAGAATAACATCAGGAAGGAATCTAAAATAATACAATCCCTCCCATCAAATGCCATGAAATGTTTATCAGCGGTCTCAGCCACTGTGTGCAAGTACATCCATCTGACTGTCACTGGGATGTAGATATACCACAGGACAGATAATGAAAGTGTTTGGGTTGCCCTGTTTCCGAATTCCTCGGTAAACATTTCTTCTCTAAAAGCCGAGAAGCCTTCTGTGATGCACCTTCTGTGATGGAACCATGATCCAAATTCAGAATATACAGTTATGAATTATCGACCATCCTTGACCATTCTGAATATTGAAATACATCTCATAAGCTTACACGTGACCAATTTTCCTCAATTAGTGTGAGATGCTGTCAAAGCAACACCAACTCTTCTGCACAGACTGCAAGAATTATATCTTTCTTTACATTCATTGTGGGTAAATAGAGCCACTACATCCTGCAAACAAAGAATTATGGTGGCAAATCCATCAGCTGAATCCTTGGCTCACAGGCATAACTATATTCCAACAATAATACAAGATGAGATGGACTTATTTCTACTCGAAAGTTACAAATAAAAAGTAGATGTAAAAGAAAGCAGACATTGGAAACGCTTTTTCAAGTTGAGTATTGCACCATTAAAATCATCCAAATAATCCTAATTCAGATAATATTAATATTTTTGAGACCAAAAGCCTTGACATGACTAAGTCTTAAGTCTTATGTATTACAAACTTTACATTAAAAGCCAATCTTATGCCAAATGGTTCATATTTTTATGTAACCCCTAAGAGGTCTTGAAATCCCACATTGTGCTCCAAAATACAAGTTCTCTACAATGCAGCTATTGTTCAAGCCTTTAGCAAAGGTCTTGATTTCAAAACAAATGAATGGAAACCTGAATCTACATCCCAGTCCTAGTCGAAGATGCTTACTGAAGTGAACATTCTGAATCCCTTATTTTTTCAATATGCATGTTCTAAAACGTGAAGATCAATTTTGCAAATAAGAATCTAGTTGTCTCCAAAACTGAAAAAGTTATCCCAAATTGATGTTTAAATAATTCAGAAACATTAAAAAAACCCCTTATTAAATATTTCCACCTATGGAAAATCCTTACGTACCATAAATCTAAATCCTCTAAGCAAATTTGCCACAAATATAATATCATATAACTTTTGAGAGAATTCTTCACCATCACACCAACATGTTGTCTGAGGGGATTTTGTCTGAGGAGGTTAGAGGTAACAACTTTTTATTTAATCATGAAAAATTTATTGCAATGTTAACTACAAAGAGCCCACTCCTACTCCATAACCATTAAAATGCAGGAAGTCACCTATTCAATAATGCAGAATTGTTGTGTATTAAAAATTTAAATCTATAAATATTCATAGAACACCGGTCAGTCTCTTAACCAACAGAAGTAGTTGTACGCACAGCTATCTTTGTAAGCCTTAAGGGTTGCACATTTGTTATGGCATAGAGCAAAACAGACACGATAAAAGGCAATTGTCTGATAAAGGAAATTTTGATCCTTTCTTCAGATGAAGGATAAGGACAAGAAATCCTGTGTTAGTCCAGGAGTCTGTGTTTGTCCTTTGGGAAGGAAATGTTCCTATTTCCATCTAACAAGTCAATGTACTGGAGTCAGCTTTATAAGGCCATGGCATAAAGATGTTTGTAAGTAAGAGCAGCCAGTTACTTTCTGCAGCCTTGCTCCTTTACACCATTTTGACAGTATCAAGACGTCAGAAACACAATACTGCATTTCAGTCCCTTGCTCTGAAAAGACCCAGCCAGTGTATGCCAAATGTATTCAGTACCACCAGAGAGGTGATTGCCATGCAGGAGATGAGAGGGAAACTCCTGGGTCACTGCAGTCTGGGTATTTGCCATGCCCAGAAGTGGGGAAGCTGAGCATGTTGAGAAGGCTTTAAGTGATGCCCACCAGCATAAAGCAAACCTGAAGTACCGGAAAGCTACAGCTAGCTCCTCAGCAGCAGTTCCTCATAGATGTGTCAGTAGTTTCTGGATGCAGATAGCATCAGCCTTTTTTCTGGCTAGGAAAAACAGGCTCTTTGTTGTAGTAGAGACGTGTGGCCCTTTGCAGCCTGAACCAAATTCACATCCCTTGAGTACTCTCCAGCTCAGCCAGGGTATCTAGTTAGCTACATCTGTGAGTGGTGGCCTATGTGAGAGACACGCACGGGACTTGACAGGTGAGAGGAGCTGGGACAGCTTGCGTAGCACATGTCTGTCAGGGCTGTGACTAGAGAAACGTGTTTCCTTCTTCACTTGCTGCTCTTCCAGTTAGCTGCACTGGGAAACAACTGGAACGTGGCCATGCTGTTATACACATTATTATTTATGTTTGCCACACTGATGGCTGATTAACCAGGGCTTACAAATGCAGTAGTATTGTAAATGGAGGCAGAAATAAATGTCTGCTGCACTCAGCCAAAGGGTGAGTAGTGGGCGCCTGGTTGTCGTCCGCAGCTCCCTGGGACGGGTCTGCTGCCAAAGGTGCAGGGGGGACGCGTGTGCCTGCCCGCAGTGTGCGTGTGTCTCAGGGCACCTGCCGAGGCTGTAGAGTTGTAAATGAGGTGGCAGGTGGTTTGCACCATATTTTCCATCTCTGCAGAATTGGTTATGCTCATTTAGAAGTAGCATTTATTGAAAAGGGGCTGGGGGTAGGGAAGGACTTGTTGCTGTCACAGTGTCAGGTGGGAATTTATGGTACAGCTCTGGGGTCAGAGTCGCTGGGAATCCCACCAGGCCCCCGTGAGCATGGCTACACCGTGGCCCTTTGCTCACAGTTTCGAATGTCATTCCCTTGAGGTAACAGTGACCTCAAGACTATCTGTTACATGGATTAGGAGTATGTGAATGTGCCCCTAAGCGTACACAGGAATGGACTGCAGAAAGGGGTCAGGATCTCATGCTCTTCTTAGACAACCTTTCCTGTTGCCACTGTCGGAAAAAGAAATAGGAATAGACTGCTCTGTCCAAGGAGGACATCTCTTATGTCCCTATGGCTATCTCCGTTCCTGGCCTTTTGCAAGATATTCTTCCTCCAGCTTTGTGAGAATATAAATGCAAAAATGGGAGTGTCTTGCTGCAGTCTTAAGTGGTTGCCTTATTTGGGAAACATTTCCTACCCACAATCTGCCTGTCTTTCTCATAATGTCCACCAACAGAATTGCCTCTGAGTGAAAACACTGAAAGGAGATAAAGGAAAGGAAAGAACTAAGGCAGCTTTGCCATAGCCATAGGAAGCTTTCAGAGGCCTCCAGGCCCCATACACATTTGGCGGTATTGTTTGGGACTGGATGCCAGGCTGGGCAAGGCTATATAACTATGCCGTGAAGGATAGGCAACATAACTATGCTGCTCCTTGATAAAGCCATCAGCAACTGGGGTCGGAGGACCCGCACCGTGGCTTCTCTGGGCCCTCTGAGAAATGCATCAGCCAAAGCCACCTCATCCATAATCAGCAGCATTCACTGTGCTGAGATTGTTTTCTAGTACACTTGACAGCTCATGTGGGGCCTTCAAACCTCCAGGCTTTGAGAAGCACTCTCTGGTGTTTGCTCTGCTGGAATCTGCTGAACTGTCTTGAGATAAGCCTGGTCCATTTAACATGTTTAGGAATAACTCTTAAACAGCTACATGGATTTTCATCACTGCTGTTTTCCTTCCTTGTCACTTGGCTCATCTTGAGTGCGCTCACCGGGCATGTGAAGGACAACCAGGGGATCAGGCCCAGCCAGCATGGATTCATGAAAGGCAGGTCCTACTTGACCAACCTGATCTCCTTCTATGACCAGGTGTCCTGCCTAGTGGATGAGGGAAAGGCTGTGGATGTCATCTACCTGGATTTTAGTAAGGCCTTTGACACTCTTCCCCACAGCATTCTCCTGGAGAAACTGGCTGCCCATGGTTTGGATGGGTGTACTCTTTGCTGGATAAAGAACTGGCTGAATGGTTGAGTGCAGAGAGTGGTGGTGACCTTATTGCTCTCTACAAATACCTGAAAGGAGGTTGTAGTGAGACAGGTGTTGGTCTCTTCTCCCAGGAAACCAGCGATAGGATGAGAATAAATAGTACCAAGTTGTGTCAGGGGAGCTTTAGATTGGATATTAGGAAAAATTTCTTTACTGAAGGAGTGGTCAGACATTGGAACAGGCTGCCCAGGGAGGTGGTTGAGTCACCATCCCTGGAGGTGTTCGAAAAACGTGTAGATATGGCACTTAGGGACATGTTTTAGTAGGCATGGTGGTGCTGGGCGGATGGTTGGACTTGATGATATTAAAGGTCTTTTCCAGCCTATGATTCTATGATCTACTGAAAGCTCAAACTTCATCAGAAAAATAGGACAAATGGGCAAGGGAAATTTTATTTGTTTGTTTGTTGGGGTTTTGGGGCTTTTTTTTATTCTTGCAAGGTCCAAGGCTCAGGCATGAACAGTTAGAGTGAACTCAGCCCATACAGGAAGAAAAGCAGAACACCAGAGTATCTTCACGAAAGTCACCACAGATTTCTCAACTAGCTGTGCAGGTAAGCAGCAAATAATGTTGACAATGAACAGTTACATGTGACTTCCATTCACTGCAAAGCTTTCATTCCGCAGAGAGGGGTCCCTGCGTGATCCGTGTGCTTCAAAGCATGATTGGATGTTAGGGCTTAATTCAATTTTAGACTAATTAAAGTCATAAATGGTTTCACAAGGCCAGTGGAATGAGGAAAATACAAACTTGATTGTGACAACATCCAGTTAATGAAATGTCTTGAAATTAGAAACATTGGTTTGAAACTGAATGTTTGTTCGGCAATCTGGGCTTGTTTAGAAAGATTGTATTTAGTCATCTGAGTCTGAAAGTGAAAAGCAATTTCATAGCTGTGTGTTTGTTCTAAACTTCATCTGCGTTTCTAAGGGCTTTTGGTATGCTTCTTTGTGGAATGCTCCCTGCTTTTAACGGTGTGACACCTCTGCAAAAGATTGATGGCTGCTATTAACATAATGGAGAACATACAGGTCCCATCTGCATATCTGACAGTGTTTCAGAACAGAAGCCACAGCCTGTGCCAGATCTCTGGTCTCCTAAAACTTGATCCCTCTTAGGATGACCATTTTTATCCCATTGTGATATTTATCCCATTTCTGATTACAGTTTTTTGAACTCTGCAGCACCGAAGCTAAACATGACACATGAGTGGATCTAGCTTGGACCTTGCTAGGCGGAGGAAGTCAGGATGTAGTACTAGTAGTTAATAATTTTTAAATACAGGGTTAAGTAGTCTGATGTTAGCAAGTAAAAGATCAGCAAAGCACTTCTAATCGATTTGATATGGATAAGCCAACTGTATTCATTTGTAACCAGCATCTGTGCAACAAAAGATATTAAACCAACAGCAAAACCTGTTATTTTGTATGTCTTACTAGCCCCAGGTTCCTCTCACAGATCCTGCAGGACTTGTCAGTTTGTTGCACTTCACTAACTGTCTTCACTCACTCAGGTTGGTAAAATCTCACATAGCTGCACGTGATTAATGCCACTGCCATTTTTTACTTCTTTGTCATCTCTTTAATTTACTGCTAGAGGTTTTGTTCTTTGATCCACTAATTGGATCCTTTCTTTCTCCTCAATTTACAGTCTAATCTTTTAGAAACACTGAACCTGGCCGCTCCTTATGCCCAGTTCCTTGCCCTCTCTTTATTATTTATTTCCTTCCTTCTTCTCCTGGTTATGGTGCATTATGGTTTTTACAGATTAAGAAGTTTGTCATATGTCTATTTTTGCACTATTATCATTAATAAATCAAACTTTATCAATCTGTGTGCCCTCACAGAAGGATTGGGTGCCTGGAAGTGAGGAGGATGTGGCTTTCTCTTTGTGGGTACTGCTTTATATGTCAGTGCGAGAGATCCCCTCATCTCCTGAAAGCAGACAGGTATGTTTAGAGCTGCCTTTTCTAAAGAGACTGGGAGAATTATATGGGCAACCAATTTCCCTGCAAGCAAAACTAGTGTGATTGCTCCAGGGCAAAATGTGATCTAGAGTCCTTGTGGTATTTCAGAAGTGCACAGGTTTGCATCCTCTCTTAGTGTTTGTCCTTTCAAAAGAATACAGGGCATCTAACAAATACCAGACGATCTGTCTGTTGGGCCTAGTTGATGGCTTAAGTGCTGAAAGGACAGAACAGGTGACAGATCTGAGGAGTTTTATTCTCTTTTCCCTTATGGGGACATCTACTTAATTGAGCTATATTGCCTTTTAGCTAAGGACAAATAAGTTTCTTAGAGTGTGAACACACCAAAATACAGCCCGACACAAAGAAGGACATTTAGCAGAGATAGCAGTTCAGTCTCCACGTCTGTGTAGACTTGTTAGCAAGAGCCATACGTTGTATTGATACTTCTGTGTGGCTTTTGCTTCTGAGCTGGCATGGTCTCTCCTCAGCATCTTTGTAGAGTAGCTGGGCGTAGTTAAACCATGCCTTTGTTTTAACAAGCTCCAGTTGTGTATTTCAGTAGGAAGCAAAATCTTCATAGAAAAGACTGGATTTACAGTGACAAAAAGATGCAAAATGAACACACATTATGTGTTGTATAGGGTTATAAATACTAAGACATTTTATTTGGAAGAAGACAAGAGAAGAATGTGTTTACGTACATATCCTAGATATAAAGGCATAAATGCTGCAACTTTTGCATTTAAACATGTATCACAGCAACAGAGATTCAGTGTGAGGAACATCAGTAGGTTTACTGTATAATAGCTTTTATTTACAATTTATCCACAGTCTTCCATAGAATTCACAGTGATTTACAGGATTCCATTTATATGCTTTTTACAATGTACAGTATTTGCTGTAAGCACTGAAAGTTGACTGGAAACTATTAACACCTATTTATCAGAGTGTTATGTGTAGAAGCCTGGAGACTCAGACTGCATCTAACGCTTTTACAAAAATCTGCCCTGCATTTCAGCAGTACAGAAGGAAGGAAAATGTAACTGCCTGTCGCGTTAAAGGGGGGGTAAGGGGAGTCTGATATTCAACTAGCCTGCCAGAGCCCTTCCAAGGACTTTCACTGAAACAGTTTCGCAAAGTTGAAACAATAGGTAATTTATTCAAGCGACAGCTATCACAGATTCGGAATTGCCGTTGATAAATTCACTGTCTAGAAAAGTTGAGCTCAAAGTAATAGTTTAGCGCTTTAGTTAACAATGTGTTCCCGGGGATACGTCTGACAAAGTCAGAGGTGCGACTCTTACCAAAAAGGCGTCCCTTCTTGGGGGGGGAAGAGAGGTTCAGGCCCGTCGACCCGTCCGTCAGGTGAAGTTCTCGCTTGGCT
>Ga0065711_1031460_pt1 | contig 29595 bp, 9 predicted proteins | sample Hoacrofraction12_FD_59098 | JGI IMG/M metagenome (GOLD analysis project Ga0065711, IMG submission 59098) | Hoatzin crop microbial communities from Cojedes, Venezuela - Epithelial fraction 12 v2 (version 2) | ecosystem: Host-associated > Birds > Digestive system > Esophagus > Crop | place... | reverse complement strand
CCACTGAAAAGAGCTTGGCCCCATCCTCCTGACACCCACCCTTCAGATATTTGTAGGCATTTATAAGGTCCCCTCGCAGCCTTCTCTTCTTCAGGCTGAAGAAGCCCAGTTCCCTCAGCCTCTCCTCGTAGGGCAGATGTTCCAGTCCCCTCATCATCCTTGTAGCCCTCCGCTGGACTCTCTCCAGTAGCTCTTTGTACCTGCACCATAAGCAAGCAGAAGTGCCATACTCCTTTCAAGAGTTTTAAAAGCTAAACACAACCAACTTTACAGTTCCTTCATGTTGCTTTTGGATGTAAGTGGTGTCTATATCTTTTGCACTTGATTAGCTTTTTAGATTTTTTTATCTAATAACTTATCTACCCAGAGAGGGCAGAGCAAAGTTAAGGCAGATTGATTAATATGGTGGAGTCAAAGAGCACAGTTTAAAGTTTGTTGAGGTCTTGCCTAAATGCTTTCAAAAGAGGGTGGTGGAGGATAAACCAGAGAGAAGTACTGAGTTTATAACTTCTAGAGTTTCAACACCGCTGTGCAGACATTTTGGTTTGCAAATGGTTCAGTAATGCTGTATGAAAAATAAACTGAAATAAACTGAAAGTGTTGAATATTTGCTGATGTGTACATTGAATCCTGGCTTCTCCTACACTGGCATCAGGAAATCCTTTATGCGTACCCCCCTTTAATAGCTTGAAAACTTAGTCAGGCATGCTGGTTACAATGAATACTAATGCCAGACAGGTTTGATGTCTGTCTGTTCAGACTAACCATCCAACCTCAGTTAAAATTTCTTCAGGCTCCAGGTGTAATCTCTCAAAACAATGGATATTCTTGCCAGCCCTACTGTTTTCACAGCTTAATGTTGGCTGGCTGAGAGAGGCAGAAAAATGGCTTTGCTGGTGACTCTTTTCACCTTTAATTTCATGAAGAAAAGCCTGTGCAAAGAGTGACATTTACAAGTGGATGTGATCTGGGCAGAGTGGCAGTACTTGAATAACCATGTTCTTCTCATCCTAGTGTATATCCTGTCTTGGAAGAAGCAATATCCATTATTGTATTGGAGAGTAGTGGTATTATCCTCCAGTGCATGTTCACTTGATAGTTTTCCATGCGGCAGTTACTAAAATCCATGAGAAGTTTTGAGTTTTCTCCAGACCAAGACCTCTATTCTTGTCTTAGTTTCAATATGATTTAAACTGGATTGATGGCTGTCCCCTTTAGGCTAATAACATCACACTGCTGATGTGGTATTGTAGTGGGCTTGTGGTGGGAGCCATCATATCAGCTCAAAGTGTCTGAATACAAAAGGTCAAAGCAGACCCAGCAGATGTTGTCCCACCAAGGCAAAGTTAAACTTAATTTCCATTTGGAGATTATTGCCTAGCATCATTAACTGTAATCTGAATCTAGTGAGCTACCTGATGGCTCTCTACTTCTAAAGCTTATGATTAGCAGGAGGAGCTAAAGTGCAGTAGATCTGAGCAGTTTGGGACCCTCCTCCTGTATACAGCTGACTATGATCTTATCTAGGATACTGTCCATTCTTCCTGAGTAGATGAGTAGTCAAACCATCTTGAGTTGTTTTTAAAAGAAAGTGATGGCATTAATCTTTATTGCCAGTTTTCTGGTGTAGCTCTGCCAATGAATCAGGCATTCACTGGAGCGCAGACAGCTTCCATGTCTTTGTTAAGAGTTTCCTATATTTGGTGTCATATTTTAGCTGAGAAACCCTACAGTCGTCTTCTAATTAATTTGCTATTTGTAAGGTCAGAAGCAAAACATGTTTGCTTGAATTCAGAGAACAAACGGTCACAAAATAATGGCATTTTCTGTAAACATTTAATCGTTTGCCTTCCTCTCCTGCTGGCTATGGGGATTGTTTGTTGATAAAAGGGTTGAGGGACAAGAGCATTCACGGAGTCATTAATGCTCTGAGAAGGAGGATGGCAACTCTGCGTGTAAGCAGTTTTACTAAAGTAGCTGGTCAAAATGTTCCAGTCTCAAAGGCAAAAATAACTAGACAAGAACAAATATGAACAGTGTCACTCAAAGAGAAATAACTGTTCTTTTCTGTCAGGAATTTTTGCTGTCCTGTTCAAAGGAAAGATATAAATTTGTTTCTCACCACAAAAAACAGTTTGTGAGCTGAAGGTCACAGTAGAAGTTCACTGAGCTGTTTTTGTTCTAACTATATGGGAAAGAAATTACACTGATCGGAAGTCTGTTTCTTTCTTTTGTAACTACTTTTATTTCTTACCTTTTTTTTTTTTCCATTGTGTACTGTACATCTCTGGCTTTTTAATACTGTCTTTTATCCTTCCTTACTGTCATATCTGCTTGTTAGGTCGGACAAGGAGCAGCTACAAGCAGCTGGGCAGGTGGCTGATTCATAGCCTGCTGTGCGCCAGTTGGCCAAACAATGTGTGTATGGTGATTGCAGCTGCTTACTGCCTGGAATGAACAGGGAATTTGTTAAAAGTGTTTTTCCTTATAGAGGCACGCACTTACAATTTCCCTGCCTGTTAGTTTTCACAGAACATGAAGGAACTGTGTTTCTGTGACCTTTACTTTGTGGTCAAGCTTAATGAGAAATATTATTAGAAGAATGCCAGAGAGATTAATACCAGGCCAATCACATAAACCACCAATTTTTGTGTAATGACACCAAAGTCAATGAAGTTGCAAATTCCTTATGAGATATGAATAAAAAGCAGTAATCCTTTAAAATGTCCACATTTAATATTATTGGCAAAAAAAAGGATGTGAAGAGTGACTTTTAACATGCCAGGCTTTTGTACTGCTTTGAAAAACCTGGTGTTGCAATTCATTTCAGTGGTCATCCCTAGAAAGTACAATGAGTACTAATTCTGCTTGAAAGTAATTTTGTCTTTAAAATCCTGACTGTTTCTGAAGTTCCTGAGTGTGTTCATCTGAATGTTACAGCCATGACAACATTGTCTGAAGTATCTCTCCCATCTATTTTACTTCATTTACATGGGAACTATCTAGGAAGGCCAGCAGTGATGGACACTTAATATAAAAACCTCAGCCATAGTACCTGGTGATTTAATCACAGAAATCATCTTACATGGGAAGAGTGTGTAGCCAGAACTACATTACAGAACAAGTAAAGGAATGTGATCTACACGTTATTATCCCCAAACAGTCTGGGAATTAAATGTGAATTTAATTGGGTTTTATTGCTTAAATAGTGAATTGTCCCATGAAAATATTTTGTATTTTAATCCAGAACTTCACTACTGTAAAATTCCTAAGTATGTGTGTTTCATTCACAAGCAGCTTTGTGATTTATATTTTTTATTTTTGCTTTGGGTGGGGCTTGGTGCAATTTCTAGCTAAGTATGCTCCATATCTGAAAGATGAAATGGAAGTACCTTTAACTCCTCCCTGCAGACAGCGAAGATCATGGGTTAATTTTCCATGCACAGGACTTCAAGAAGAACCTATTCCTCTTTCTGGTAACAGGTAATGAAAATTTTGTGGAAATAAATCCTGTCATAAATCCACTAAATCATAACTCCTCAAAATCAATACAAAAATAACTTTAGTCTATTTGTGAATTGGTAGTTATGTTCTTTGAGACAGCTGCATGTATTCTGTGTTTTGTGTGAAAGAGTGAACAGAGTGCATGATCCATATCTATGACTTTTCAGGGTAGCTTGAAAAAGGAAATGACAGTCATTACTGTAGACCTCTTTCTCGTGGGGGACTTAATAGCCTGAAAATCCAATCTCCTTTTTGGAGTAGGCAACAGTAAATACTTATGTATATAACAAGTATTTATAGGTGTATGTATACATTTATACATATGGCAAACACATATGTTGAGTAAGTATCACCTCCAAAATCTCCAGAAGAGATAAAGGAAGAAAGTATTGCCTGTGTTTGGGGGATTTCCCCCAACAATGGCATTTAAGCCCTTTCATGCTGGGGATTGCTTCATCCTTTCCTTACCATCTTATTTGTGAGACTGGCATTTTTTGCCTCGCTAACTTTCATATGCACAAAGAATTTAAATATCTTTTTGGGGAGGGAACGATAGTCTAGATAGAATTCTCATTCGCTGCAGCTTTACTGGCTCCTCTCATTCCTTCCTGTTCACCGTGGTGTTGCAAGAAGTGACCCTCTATATGGGCAAGAAAAAATTTTAATGAATGGGTGAATGAGAGAATGAAATGAAAATTTAGACAGAAAGCAGATCTTTAAATGTTAGTTTTGTATAAATCAAAATTCAACAGATAATGCTGTTAAACTTCATACCTCTAAGTCTTGGTGTATGTTCTTCTAGTATTTTGATTACAGAGCCCTCTAGGGAATATTTAGAATGTTTGGTGTGGCAGTCAGAGAAGTATCGGGATAACATGAACTCTCTTTTGCTTGTCGGTAAGGATTTCTAATTGATGTTGAAAAGTTCTGTGTGCATGGAGAAAATATAGCAAAAAAAGATAATGTTATATTGCAGAACACATCTTTTGAGCCATGAAATATATCCGATTAATGTAACCCTCTGAAGTCTTGATTATCTGATTCTTTCAGTACATACAAAAAGTTACAGTATGGCAACGTTGAAGTTGGTACGTCATATACACTTTTATTGTGGTAATTTGAATGAAGTAAGAGTTTTATTTCATTATGAAAATGTTCAGCTCCCTACTACTAATTATATTCAGTAACTGTGGTCATTGAAATTTGGTAGTCTGTTGAACTCTTTTCTGTGTGCTATTTTTCCTTAAATAGTATTTCAAAATATGTATCAATCAATAGAAGTGTACTGTTAAACAGAAAATAATAACTTGATAAGAGCAGAGTTCATGTTAGGAAGGAAACTATACAAAACCATAGTAAGCTGCAGGTTATTTTTGACAGCACCAGAATATGCATTACCACTGTTCTTTCATTTTATTTCATTTTATTTACCTTCATTTTACAAGTCTCAGGACTAAGTTAGGTATATTGACTTGTTATGTTGTCCAATTCGTTTGTACATTCATTTATAGTTGAAAATAATGTATGCTAGGCTCATTACTATTTAAGTTTGGGTTTTTTTCAGGTAAGGATTATGTTAAGTCTTTGTAATCATGACAATTGAACCCACAGACAATGAGCAAGATAATTTGTAACTTTAGGACTGCAGCTACACATTAATAGATATGAAAAAAATTAAACACCCTCCCCCCTTACTCGTACACTCACTAAGTGAAAAGCACGCTTGCTCTAATAACACTAACTGCTTTGCTCTTATGTGTATTAAGAGCCTCAAGTTACAGATGGAAGTATAAACAGTGGGTATACGTAGTAGGTCATTAGTACTTGGGAGCTTTCATTTCCAAAATTGCTTTCTGGTTTCATGTTTCTAGATTATTAGTATTATACGTTGATTTCTGTTTTTTGTAGAGCATCAGACTGGTAAACTTGTATGTCAGCATCATTCGCTTACAGAACTGAAGGACTTGCTACTAGTTGAAGTAGAAGCGCCAATACTTAGCTCACTAGAGGAGGGCTGGTGGCTTCGTTTGGGTTTAAATCTAGTCTCTGTAGAAACGTTGGAGCAATTAAATATGGACGACAGTAATGCAAACAGTTTGTTTCCTATGGAAGTGGAAACTTTCACGCGATTTACATCACATCAGTTAGAAAGTAAGTATCTTCTTTTTAAAACACAGTGATGAAAAGCCAAAGAAAGATACTTTAACAGTGAATCACACAGTGACAGTTACATACATCCAAGAAAGAAGTAAATGGAAGATTTCTTCTGATCAAAATGTTTTATAAGCAATATGAACTAGCAGCACTACTACAACTAAGATGTAACTTTCACAAATTTAGAAGATATGTTAGGAACAAAAGTGTTTAACTACATGAAGTTATCTTTTCTATTAACGTGCAAATTAAAAGTAGCCTCCACCAGACATATTATTTTTAATAAAATAGTTTCATACAGGAGAATTTATTAACAAACAGTAATTTTTAATTGGACTATTTTAATAAAGCAGATATTTGTGTAGTCCTACCTGCAGAAGGTCAGTGGGGAGAATATGTTACAGTGAAAATTCTTTATTTTGTGTTGCTATTCAGAGAGGGGTTTTTATGCTGGCTGTGCTTTCAAATGTGAACCACTCATGAACTTCAGAATTTCTCATGGACCACTATGCTTATAACCAACCATTAACAGAAAATGCAAAAAGTTACTTAGATTTTATTATATAATTATGGCCTGACTGCGAGGCACCAATTATGGTTGTAGAACTCCGAGGACTGACAGTAACATGATGTGTTGTGAAACAAACAGGCACCATTCATGAAAGAACATTTCCACTTAACTCCTTTTTACATATCCGAAAGTGTTTAGCTACTGTGTTTAACACAGATGTGCAGCAGCAATGCAAAAAATTGCAGTTCTAGTGAGGCACATCTTTAGAGGGAGCTAATTACATGCTTTACTTCTTTTTTTCCCTCAGAAAAAAAAAAAATCTGTTAATCATTTCATTTTTCATTCTAATGAAATGTGTTCCATCCCACTTCCTAGAAATCTAACACCCTCAAGCACCATGCAGATGGTGAAATCTTCTCCAAACAGTGGCATGGCCTTCTGTTTCTCAACATTGTACATATTTATGTAGGACTAATCAGTACAGATTTCCTAAAAGTGGATTCTAATGATCTGAGAAGGCAGAAAGAAGAAATAAAAATTGCTTTCTGTATAATTATCCAAAGTAGTTAACTCCAACCAGGAGGAAGAAAAAAAAAAAATCTATATTGCAGCAGAGAAATTTTTTTTTTTTTTTGAGGATGTCATGAAGAGAAGAATTCCATGACAAACCAGGAGCTGCCTTCTGCTGAAAGACATCAGTTGGAGAAAGTAATTAATCTTCACATGTCACCACAGACTCAAAAGCAGTGCTTTGCTCCACATATTAGTGCTCCATCATCTGCCAAAATTCACAGTATGAATGCATCTGTGGAAGAGCTTACTGGAGGAAGCATAAAAAAGAATAAGCTGGAAGAGGCAATTTATTTCTTAAACCAAGAAAAGCAAACCCCAAAATCTTCTGAATCAGTCAGCTGTAAAGATGTGTCTTTTAAACAAGACAACTCATCCAGTAATCAAAAGCCTTCATCATTTGCACTTGCTGCAAAATGGGACAACAATGACTCTGATCTAAGCAACTTTATCACACTGAGATCTAAACATACACTCACCCAGAGAGAGCAAAGAAATGATGTAGATAGTCCTGAAAAAGGTACGTGAACCAGTTTATTCTGCCATTTTACCAGGTTTAATTCTGCTCTCTTATACCAGTTACAATAGATGCTAGTTCAAGCTAGTAGATTCATTGGGAAAAAATAAAGTCAATGGTAATGTTTTAATAATTTTTAATGTAGCTGAATTTTCAGCTAATGATCTTACCTGTTGGTTTTTCCTTTAGATATCTTACAGGATTTTGTTTGTTCCTTTGTTTGTTTTGGTTGGGAGAAGTGCTTTGGTTTGGGTGCTTTGATTTGGGGTTTGGGGGTTTTTTTGGTGGTGGATGTGGTTTTTGATGAAATAAGCATATGAGTTCATTCCTATTCTGACAAAGTAACTCGAAGTGGTACTCAGTCCAGAAGATCTCTTCCGTCCATATGTCTGAAGCAGATCTGCTGGCCTCTTTGGACAAATAGGAGTTATCTATTGTAGTTATCAAATTAATTGTAGTTATCAAATACTAATTATCAATACTCTTACTTTTGTAGAAATATGTTGGTAGCCCAGTTCTTACTGATGACAATGCTTATGAAAGAATCTCAGGCTATGCGCTGAGCATGGCAGAAATGCAAAATAGCAGAAAGGGAAAAGAAGTGGAAGAAAGTCCTTATTTGTTTTAAAAAAGAAATATTTATGACACAAAATATTGGGAAATAGTGACGTATTTCCAGATTCACTTTCCAGGATGGAACTGTACTAAAGAAGAATGTTTTTTTGGGTTTTGTACTCATATGGCAGAATTTTGACAACAGCTTTTACCTGTGATTCATTTATATGTCCCAGCATTAAAAAAAGAGTGAAATAGTTACATAGGAGCTTTCAGCAATGTTTCCTATGGAATAGAATTGGAGTATTTATTTACTTGCAAGCTTGTGGAGTCTTGTGGTGGAAATTATTTCTTGGTAGAAATGATCTGTTACTGACACTGGTAGACATGCATAAAACACTACCATGGCCTCAGAAAGCAACAATCCCAGTCTTAAAAGGAGGAGAGCAAGGTACCTGAACAGAAGTTATATGCTACCATCTAGTGAACGCTGTCTAGAACTACATCTCCTATTAAGAAATTCAATTGTATTGGAAGATGGTACATACACGAATAGGTTTGTGTAGGTTTAAGTAAGTTATATGCAGTTTCGAATATATTTAAGGTAGACCCCATTGTTGCAAATCAGTTATTTCTGATATATGGACAGTCCATTAAAACGTGTAGGTCTTACCACATTTATGTAGAAATGATGTGAAATACTGTATACTTTTTGTAATAATTTAAAGTTTTTGTTAAGGCTCATTCTAAATTTGGCTGAAATAAGAAATGCCAGCACTGCTTGTAGGGCTCTTTCTCTGTTGGCTTTGTTGTTTGGCTTATTTTTTAAAACGTCATTGTGTATAACATTTAGTTCAAAAAATACACAAGAAGGAAGTAGTAGAAAGAGTTCATTGATCCAATTTTGAATCCTGTATAGCTTTTCGAAATTGGGAATGTTTCTTTAATTTTAACTAGGAAAAAAAAAACTCTTATCTTTCTGTCTCTGTATGATCTGTTTGCTTTCTGAGAAAACTGACATTCTTGACTAGAAAAAATCAGCAATATTGAGGACATCCCTATTCAGCCAGAAGCCCTCTCAGAAACAGAGGTAGAGCTGCCAAAGGAATCTTTGTGGGCAGAAGCTGTAGCTCATGCACCAGTATTTATCAGGAAGAACGGAAGGAGATTTGGAAAAACCAAAAATTTGCAAAAGATAGCTATAAGACAGGAGAAAAAGTTCTTTTCAATAAATAAATTTTCTTTACTTTTTTTTTCTGCCATTTGCAGCTTCCATGTTCTCTCTTGGTCACTTATGGTATCTAACCTTCTCTACTCACACTCAATGAGATATTTTTCATAGTTTGAGCTCCTTACAGTCAGCAGCATCTTTCATCTCATACGTGTTTTTTCTCCAAAGGCATATGAGCTTTCCTGTGGAGCTTTATTATAGAGCTATAGTACCAGCTCCTTAGTTTTCCCAGCTCTGTATTTCTGCCGTAAGGAAGAGGAACCTGGTAATGTCTGACCTCTTGGGCTGTGAGGGCTGACAGTTCCTCACCTCTCCTTGTGTCTCAATGTTTTTTCCGTACTATATGAGCCCACAAAAACAATAAAGTTCATGAAAAGAAAATGTATGTGTCATAGAAACTACCTAATTTGAGAATATTTTTGCACGTAGATTCATTTATAGAACAGTTTTCTTATTCGTCATGCTGGTTTTGTGATATTTTTTTCTAAATGTTCACTTGTGGTTTAATGATTTAGTGGTACAACCTGAAGAACAGTATATGCAAGTTAACAAAGAGGATAATTCTGTTTGTGAAACTGTAAGAATAGATGAAAAAGAACAAGAGAATGAGGACAGTGTCACCGTCAATTTTCAAGCATCAGGTATACTATTTTTGGATCTGCTTTATTTTCTATAGATTTGCAATATAATTTTGTATCAAATAGTACTACTCAGACAAATATGGAAATTACTAGGCTTAGTCTCTGCTCCTTGTGACTGAAAACATTCCAAATAGATGGATATTATTTTGACACAGGTGTGAGAGCAGGCTCTGGTCTGAACACTAAAGCCAATTGAATGCAAAATGAAAAGTACAGCCTTTGAGCTATGTATGATCTAAATCAGCAGACGTGAAATCTCTTCATACCAATCAATACCCTCAAATTACTATTCTGCATTTTTTTCTCTGACAGAGTAAATGAGAGAATTGGAGACAGAAGTGATTGGCAGTCATTTAGCATGAAATGTCTTTAACACAGTAGTAATCCACTATGGATTTGTCCCTTACATGACCCTGTGGACCCTTACTGTTGTGCTTATCCAGGCATTGGCTCAAAGAACATGCACTGACAACAATTTTGTCATGTGGTAGAGACGGTGAATATGAACGTAGAAGGTATTTATCCAAGATATTTTACAGCCTCAAATTAAACATACCCAATGCTAGAAAGTTGTACGCCTGGCACAGATTAGTCGATTTTCCATGGAAATGCATTCACTCCAACCATGTGCTTAATGTGATTCTCTTTCAAAGAACCAATGAAAGAGTAGAGCAATATTTTCATTTGTTCCCGAGATGGGAATCATGTGGCAGCTATAAGCTTATTTTTTAAATTTTTTTGAATAAATTTTGAAGCAAGACTCCTTTAATGCAACTGGAAAAAAGATGTGAAGCTTTTCTGCACTCATAGCAAAAATTAGCATTTTGCAAAGGTAGTATTTTCTGGGACTGAATGTCCTATTACAGTGCTTGATCTAAAGTGTGTTCCACCATAGTGGCCTTGCACATGACGGAAAGGAATCTCTTCTCAGAACCAAGCTATAGCCAAAACAAAGGTTAGAAGGATTCACACGAGCATTTTACTTCACAGTGGAACATTGAAGATGCATGATTAGAAATACACTTTAAAAAGAAAATGATACATTATCATAGGAATGCCTGAATTAAGTTACATAATGGGCATCCAAAATACTGTAGTATCTGACCTATTTACATGAAGACTGAAAAACTGAACATCATAATATACCTTTTTTTAGGATGCTTAAAAATATGAAGTTACTAATTGCTCTTATGAAATAGTGCTTTGACCTAGTGAAGCTGGTCAAAGTAAATAATTTGTATAGATCAGTTGAAAATATTTTTGAAAATAATAGTAAATATTTGAAAATGAAGAACTGCAGCATTCTTATCTTGTTGATGTGATCAACTCAACTATAATTTTAACAAAAAGGGTATGGAAGAGTTTCACCTTCTTACCTGAGAAGTACATCCCTTTCAACTCATTCAGCAATTGACAGCTCTGTCATGGATGGTAATAGCAAGAAACTCAGTTGTAATTTGGAAAGAATTATGCAACAGCCACCCAGAAGCTATTAAGAACTGTTAGTATGAAAGCACAAGGAGACTAACAAACACATTGACTTGTTTAGCCTTGCTAGACAATGACATTAGAAATTAAATACAAGAGAAGGAGAAGGGCTGTTTAAGTTGAAGTTATAAGTGGATGTAAAGGGACTAAGTCTAAGTTTAGACAACAAATTGGAAGAAGGCTGTAGAAGAACGGAATAATAGTACAATATTAGTGGGAGTCACAGAAGCAGAAAATCCTAACTTTTCATCATGGAGTTTGATCACTTTATGAAATGCCTGGAATAACTTGGTTGCCTGCTGTGAGGATCGCTTAATTCTGCCGCCCAGGAGGCTCACTGGTGAGCACTGTTTTTGTATTAATGCCACAGTTTTCATGAATAAGTCATTGTTGTTTGTGTTTTGCTAGGTTTTCTGAATATTCTTGTCCAGTAGTAGTCGATGAAACTAATCTTTATTATTATGTTTTGTTTATTGTGCTATGCAGAAAGCCAATGCCAGGCATACTGCCTTTTGGAAGAAGCAGCCACTCCTGTTCTAAAAGACTTGACACATATGCATGTACTTGCTTCTGTAAATTGGAGCTTTGACAGTATTAAATTTGATCATACAAGGTTTTTCTTAAAGCAGCAAGAGAAAGTGATATGCGATCGTTTTAAAGAAGGTATGTTTTTTTCGAAAAATCATTGTTTTTTTCTTCTTTAATACTAACACAGATTTAACTGGTGACACAAGGTTCAAGATGTCTGATAAGTTAATGATAAAACATTCAGCAGTTTATCTTGTAGAGTTACAGTAACTGATTTCCTCTTTTATTTCCGAAATAATGTCTCCTAGTTCTTAAGCATTACATTTATTAACCTGAAATTTTAATACAAAAATATTCTAATTTAATTTAAAAATATTTTATATATGCTTCAGAAATGTTGCTTCTGTATCAATCAATGTTTAATTTTTTTTATGCTAGATTTTAAAATTCAAAGCTGTCTGTGTTTTCGTTGTCTCCTTCCTGTTAGCAGCTATTGTTTATCACACCTGCATGAGGCAAAATGCTAAGCCTGTATTAGAAATGAGGAGAAAAATATCCATATTATTTGGTTTCTTTCTGACTTCATTTCTTTCCTATGTGGCATATGAAAACCCTATAGAACCAGAAAAGTGAAAACAAAAGCCAGAAAAATCAGTGACCCCTTATGAAGATTTTTGGCTATAGATAAAGAGGAGGTCACTAGAACCTCACAGCAGAGTACAGACTGTGTCTGAGGAAGATTTAGAAAGCTATTGGGTATTTTGGATTTTTTGAGTTGTACTGCTCACAGCTGAGAACTAGTTGTAAGGATAACATAGCAGGCCATCTACTACCTGCCAAGTTTTTATATTATGCCACGAGTTATGTGATAAACTTCACTATCTAAACTTTATTGCTTTCTGTGCTGAGTGTGTTTTTCTCAAAATAAAACTAATGATAATCAAATTACAAACAAGAGAAAAGGCAAACAAAAAAAATTTAATGATCTCTGCAGAATGACAGCCTGTGATCTGTAGAATTACCATATTAAAATTGTCAGCAGCAGGGTTCTCTTAATTTTAGGGAGCTTACAAAAAGGCAAACACCATCTTCACAAACATGAGGGAGAAACTTGGTATGTATATCTGTATCAGTGAATCACAGAAAGGAAAACATTGCTAAGAAAAGTATACAGAGAAGTACTACTGCTTCTCAAGATCAAGGAAAAAAATTATGTAAGAGTCTGCATTTTAATTCAAGATCAATTTAAGAAATCTTTTATCCTCTCAAATGCAGTTTACGTGCTGTAGAAATGTAGTCTAAAGTAGGAGCTGGGCTGAGTGGTGTGCTTATTCCTACTTGCTTGTAGATTAGCTGTGCAGCATATTACCGATTGCTAAAATTACATCAAGGAAATCAGTGAAAATGTTTAGTGGCTGAAACACTGATAAGGCAAATAGTCACCTATTGGACCTTCCTTTTAAGGGCATGTGCTTTCTGGGGAATGGATAATGTTTACCCATCCCTTGTAATACAAAAATAACTGTTGTTGAACACAAAATTGGCCTATGATGTAGGCAGGTCTTTGGACTACAGCTCAAGGAAAGCCTTAAAAACTTTTTGCTTTTGGTTTAAAATACTGAAAAAAAGTCAGGTTGATTTAGCTACCTTCGTCTGCACTGAAGAGACAGAAAAGTGCAAGGGAAGTGTTGTATTTTGTCCCTAACTAAAGAAACGGAAGGAGATAAGAATTTTCTTGCTGGAAGGTCCATAGAAACATAGGAATGAGGAAGTCTGTAACCTATCCAATATATTCTTAATGAATATTTCTCTCACTGTACAGGAAATTCCAAAACCTCCCTGGTAACTTACTTCACTCTTTTGTTGCCTTCCTGGTTTTAAATAGTTTCACAATATCCAGTCTCATTCCACTTTACTCAGAGTATGCTGATGCCTTTTCTAATTAATCCCCCAGTGAACACAGAAAACAATCACTTGCTACGGTGGTATCAAAGTGTTAGAAGATTATTACTCCCATGCTGGTCTTTTCTGCAACAAATATCACCAAATAATCCAGTCTTTTGTTATAAAATATGGTTTCTTGTTGTCTTCCTTTGTTTATAAATGACCTGTATATTCCTCACTGAGTTTTTATGGTGCATGGTGTCAAGAACTGGACATAGTCCTTCAGTTTTAGCACCTTCAGTGACAGAAATGAACAGTTACTTTCTGTCTTTCGACACAGAATAGTGGCAAGCTCTTTGTCTTCCATACTGTTTCCAGCTAATTCTTCTGCATGCTGTGTTCATAAGTTTGATTTTCCTTCCTAACTGCTTCGCTTGTCTTTTTGAAATAAAAGCTATGTTGATCCCAGTACACAGAACTAGCTAGTATTTTTCTTGTATAGTACATCTCGTTCAGTAATTCCTTGATCAGCTGTAGTCATTTATTCTTTAATTATCTTCCTCACCATTTTTAGCATCTTGAAGTATGCTTTTTATTATGAAGTCCACTTACTCTAAAGCAGTCACATATTTCCTTTCTTAAGATAATGGACTACACCACTCCCTGTGTGCAATTCCCAAAAAGGCCTTCCTTCTTCAGATTAGTAGTTCCTTCCTGTTCAGTCAAGTTCTTGAAGATTTATTTAACATAGGTCCATAACACAGAACAGGTAGCCCATAAACTGTTTGATTTATTCTGTGGGTCTAAGAAGAAGCAGATGTCCTGCAAATTTACCTTCTCAAAGAAGGTTAAGGTTCTAAACGGGAGAAGTTAAATAGGTGTGGGGAAGGTGGTATCAGAAGCTAAGACTCTACATGGATTATTGTTGGAAGACAATAGGATTTTTTCTCATTATGTGTGTGAAGACTAGCTGGGTCCAAATCATTTGCCATAAGGAACGTGGCTTTTGTAGTCTAAAATTTGTTGAAAAGGTCCTGTGAAAAGCTCAATTTGAAGTTATCACTGCTTTAAAATTGCTTATTGATTAGAGGATAATCTGCCATTTTGATTTCTTGCAAAGAGTTCTGAAATGTTTGGAAAATGGGTTAGATGGATTTACAGTGCTGTTGAAAAGTTTAGTGATTTGGCTAGTCAGATGAGGACATAGTAATGTGAACAGCTGGGCTAGCATGATAGACCAAAAGGTGGGAAATTTATCAGTTTCCATGTGTATTTAAAGTTTGCCTTCCTAAAATCAGTAAGGCAGTGTGGACTTAATGGCACACCTTGGGGAACTGTTGTCCCCTCCTCCAGCAAACTCCATCTATCCCTACACACCTTTCAAAAACGCTTCTCTGTGTGCCACTTGCTCTAGGTCACATGAGATGAGAAAATTTATGCTATATCATAAGCTGTTTGCCAAGACCACTAGATCTGACATTTCAAGATTACGTCTGTTTAAGTGTATTTATGAAAATTCTGGGATACCAGGATCTTTTTAATTGATTATATATGCATAGTGTGATTTCTGAAACTTTATACAGAACACACCTGTGTCTTCTATTTGTAAAGGTAAAATAGATGACAAGGAGATCACGCTGTTCAGACATGCTGCTCTGGTGCACCTGCTGGTGACAGTTCGAGATCTTCTATTGACGTGTGGCTTGGACACAGCACTAGGTTGGTTTTTAGAAGTGAATAGTGATACTGAGAAACGCAATGCTTTGTGTGTGTTCTGCAATCCATCCTTCATGTTTGTAGGCTGTAATGCTTTGCCATCGATATACCTCCAGCATAGCTTCAATATGATATTCAACTCCCTTTGCTTCCTTATTTCTGTTCCGTCATTAGAAATGAATTCACTGCAGATTGTAGTTTGGTAGTGTATATGCTCAGTTCATGACTAATGTACCACTGTATATGTTATTACATTGATTTGCCTAAGAAACATTATATGAACTTCCACATATATAATGTCTTGTCTTGTATCTCAGAGTGACAAGTTTTCATCGGAATCTCTGTATGGAAACTGAGTAATGTGCAAAAATGGCAGGTCCTTTGTTCTTTAGCATCCACCTTCTGTGAGCGTGGACCAATTTCCACCTAAAAGTATTCCTAGGCTCCTTGGAAATGAGGTACTTAAATCTGAGGACATTTGAAGCAAAATCTGAAATACTACATAATACATCACGAGGAGAGAATTTGAAGTAACAGTCCAATTCTTAGCAATGGACTCACACAGAAGCTTTTTTTTTCTTTGGTCTTGCCTGGTCTTATGCTATTTGGTTTTGGAATACGAAAATTTGTCGTAACCCAGTTTTATACCTGAAATGATAATGCCGTGCTTTTCAAGTTCCCATAGTTGTGTATTGTGAGTTTTCAAATGTATCTATTAAAATAGATTCATAAGGAGCTGAATTTAGCTTTTTTGAATGCCCTAGGAAATTTGGGCTCCCACTGTCTTCATAGGAAATAAGGTGGTTCAGAGCATCTAACTTCAACCACTCTGAGTTATCCCTTGATGGAGGATGTTTCCTTAAAATTGATGTAAAATGGAAAACATCTGCCATAAACAGAAGTGTGCAGAAAAGCAATTCTTTTGCATTCACTTAAATATTTCTAGCAATAAAAGAGTACAAAGAAAAATACAGAATGAATCAATATTCAAAGTAGAATCCTAAGTAGAATTCTTTTCTACAATTACTATAAACAGTGTAGGAGGATGGGAGTGAAACAAATGAGCAGTTGTTCTTCCTCTGCTCTATTGTAGCAAAAGCACTCCTAGATGTTATTTCAGAGTTACACAGCACCTGTCCTTCCAGATCCCAGCAAAACCTCACATGGGAAACTGCACAAGTGAAAAAGATATGAAAAAAACTTAGAAAACTGAGCCAGATACTAAGTAGGCCCTGTAGTACTCTCTATGTTCGACTGTGCTGTGTCATTCATCACATAGTTGTCTTAGATGCATTTTTTCTTTATGCATTTTGAAATAACCCCAGCATTGTTCACTTATTTGAAGTCATTGTTTATTTGTATACAAAAGGCATCATTCAGAGCTGAGAAATAGTTGTGATAATGTGAAGTGGTGAAAATACATGACAAGCAAAACTTTGGACAGTGCATATAAATGAAGTTGTTATTTAGTATAAACATTATAATGCAGTTAAATATAACACTGCTGCTGCTGGTATCTGCACCTATAAAATGCAAAGTTCCATAGTTCTAGCTGAATTCATATAGGAGATACTACAGCAGGTACAGCAGTTTTATAAAGGCAACTTACGTACCTAATTAGTAGTAATAGTATGCTTCCATATTGGTGAGCCATTATATTTTCATATTTTTTGTGCGAGATACCTTCACGTAAATTTTAAATGTATGTGTAGATTGAACACAATCCTTGCCAATTATCTTTTGTCACTGTAATTACTTCTTTGGTTGCTTTATTAACAGGTTATTTGTACAAGGCAAAGGATATCTATAAAAACATCTTAGAATCCTGTTTGAATAACATCTGGAGGCAGCTGAAGATTGTACAGTACAGCAGCCAGAAAAAACATGAAACAAATCCCAAAATAACAGAGCTTCAGTGTCAAATGTTAAAATGGATGCAAAGTTACGGAGAGGAACAGAGTGTTAAGGTTAACAATGTGAACAATTTCTCTAAGCAAACAAAACTGCTCCAAACTATGGCAGTAATTATAAATCCATCTTTCAACACGGGTTGGTTTATGGAAGAAAGTCTCATAATTACCTTTACACCCTCAGTATCTGTTAAATAAGTTTAAAAGACCTCTCTCAGGAGCAGTGCAGATTTCTGTTTGATCAAATCTTCCATTATTGCATGACTGAAGTAACGTGCATATGAGTTTTAACATTGCCAGGGCTTCATCTTGTTGCAGGTGGTTTTGTTTCCCTGATAAGTGTATTGTATCACATCACTTACTGAAAAGCATATTATAATCTTTTATTTGAAGGCCCCAATCTGATACAAAGAGAATCCTAGCACAAGTTAGGATTGTGTACTTGTACAGTGTGGCTCAGAGCACACACACCATGGAGAGTGTATGGGTATTGTTATCCATAGATGACCTCTGCTTAACCCATGTATCAGACCTGTCTCCTGGCGTTATAATTATATAAGAAGAAAATATCCATAAGGGATGGTTACAGCATGGAAAATACGAGATTCAAGTTATCCAAAGATGTTTTTTTTCTGGATATGTGAATATTTTGGGTGACACGATGCGATGCGAAACCCCATTTTCCTTTGCAGGACATTTATTATTTATTTACAGAATACTTATCACATAATGGAACAGCAGGGATAATATATGTACTTTTCTACGTGTCCTGGCTGTTAGGAATAGAGTTGATGCTGCTGAACAAACAGCCAAGATACCCAAATCTTCAAGCTTACTTTAATTTATTTTAGTTTCTTTCAAAAATTCACTTCCTGAGCTTTCTTCTTCTTTTTTTTCTGTTAAGGGTTGCACTAAGAGCTCTGAACATTTTTGGATTAAGTTTTCATGAGAAGAAAAGTATCATAGCTTATTGTACACCCTTTTAGAATTTAAAATGGAAATGAAGCAACCAAAACGAAATGGTGTTGATTGTCTTGATGTCTGTCTTTCAATAGTCCCTCTAAACTGATTTCAGCATTATTTTCTTCTTCTTAAGAGTAACACGTTTCGCTTTGTGATACTAGGATTATGCTGTACTAGGAGGCATATGACAACTTTATCATCTTAGTGTCAGCTCAGTGGCAATTTTGCTTTTCTTCTGAACTCCACTATATATGATTTTAAAATTTTTTAACTGTAACTCTCCTGAGTTTTGACTTGCGTGTTTGACTTAAGATCACACAGAGATACACATGCAATCTAAGGATATATGTGATTTTTTTCACAATTATAGGACTGTTTACTGTTCCCTAACATTCAGAGACCGGTTTCAATGAGCCAGAATAGGCAGGATGAGGGTTCTGGTTTTGATAAGAAGTAAAAGTTGTATTGAATAAGCCATTTCCTGTTCTATCACATCAGCATCAGTTAATATGATGTGAAATGTGATAATCTTGTTATCCTTTTATTAGCCAAAATTGTTATTAATGCAGGATTATAATAGGACGTTTCCTTTGTAAGCAAGAAGTTGCTAATGGAAGAGAATAAACTGAACTTTACTCTTAGTTTCATTATCTTGTGTACTCATGATTAGATAGAACATGACTAAAAATGTCATCTAGCTCAAAACACATGTAATGAGTACACTGTTGTATTGTGTGAGAAAAAGCAGGTCTGCATTTTAAAATGCAGTTGTGCAAAACTGCTTTGAAAGGAGCCAGTGGGTCGCCAGGTGGCTTGTTTCATGCACATATGGAAATAGAAATCTGTCTTCAGCTTGTCAGGCTGACCGATATCCAGAAGTTCTTTTCTGACAAGATCTAACACACTAATAATATTTACATGTGTCACACCCCAATAGTGAGAGTGATTAAATGCCCCACGCATGAGGGGAAAGTCCTGTTTAACCAGCTTAATTTGCTTTTATGGCAAGGTCACCCCTCTAATTTACCAAGGGAAGTCAGTGGATGTGGTAGGTTTGGATTTTAGCAAAGCTTTTGATACTGTCTCTCACATCTTCTGGATAAACTGTCCAGCACACAGCCAGGCAAGTCCATAATACATTGGGTGAGAATTGGCTGAGGGGTTGGCCTCAAAGGGTGATAGTAAATGGGGTTACATCAGACTGGTGGGAGTCACCACTGGGGCTCCCCAGGGCTCAATTTAAGGGCCAGTGCTCTTTAATGTTTTTGTAAATGATCTGGACATAGGAGTCAAATGTACATTAAGTGAACATGCAGATGGTACTAAAGTGGGAGGAGCTGTGGACTCCCTCAGGGGTAGAGGGGCCTTACAGAAGGACATCAGACTATTTGAGTGAGTCCAGAGGAGGGTGACCAAGGTGGTGAAAGGCCTCGAGGGCAAGACGTAGGAGGCACAGCTGAGGTCACTGGGTTTGTTCAGCTTGGAGAAGAGAAGGCTGCAGGGTGACCTCATTGCAGTCTACAACTTCCTCAAGGGGGGCAGCGGAGGAGGAAGTGCTGATCTCCCTGGTGACCAGGCATAGGACATGAGGAAATCAATGAAGCTGCATCAGGGGAAGTTCAGACTGGACATTAGGAAAAAGTCTTTCACAGAGAGGGTGGTTGGTCACTGGAACAGGGTCCCCAGGGAAGTGGTCACAGCATCAAGCCTGTCAGAGTTCAAGGAGTGTCTGGACGGTGCTCTTAATCATATGGTTTAGTTTTAGGCAGTCCTACAAGGAGCAGGGAGCTGCACTCAGTGATCCTTATGGGTCCCTTCCAACTTGAGGTATTCTATGATTCTATGGTTGTTGTTCTGGAAAACACTGAGGTTTCCATTTTTGCTACCTAGTCAATCTCGTGCTTCCTGTGCAAAGTAGAAAGAAAGATGTATGCAGACCGAAAGAACTTTTTTTTTAGAGTACCAGAGTCTTTTACTTGTCTTCTTCCAGATACTAATCATAACAAGAATGGACTCTCAGAGAGAAAAAGCTGCCCTCATTCACACTTTATCTAGAGTAGAAGGTAAATAATTATTCTTATGTGTATTTTTGAAAAAAAAAAAAGTGGCTGTTATTCTGTGCTTTGCTGCATTCCCTTTGTATGCTTTTTGCAGGTGTTTCTTCCTTTTCTCCTCATCAGGAACCTTTCTATATATTTTTCTCACAGTTTTCTATTTCCTAACTACTCTACCTTGTTTTCTTTCTTGCCTGTTTTTTTTTCTGGTAATTTTATTTTCCCCTGATGAACAGTCCTAGTATGATGTTTTCTATTGCAAGAGAATGATAGTTTATCTGCCAAGTCAAAGATTTATTTAACAGAACACAAAGCAGATGTGGGCAGCCCATTGCAGTATAATTGCATCTCCTGTCTTGGTCAGATTGTCTGTTTTATTTTAGCTGATCGGTGGTCACAAGTTTTTTTTCCTTGCAAGCTTATTAAGAGCAGTTAGAATTTAGAAGTCTTAACTAAGCTCACTAGCACAAAACCGTAAATGAGTAGTTAGGTACGCATCATGATTTTCCTTAGCCATCTGTTACTGACCTTGTCTGTTAATTTGCTAAATATGTAAGCATAAGCTGTAGCAATCTATTAAACTCAAGGAAAAAAAATACTGTTTTCAATAGCCCGGCCCCCCACTGATACAAGCAACACTTTCATCAATTCATCATTGTACCTCTGGGTAATTTTTGTACAAGCTTCTTCAACGTCACACATTCAGCTGGTAAAACAAACATGTTTCAGGAAGATAGTTATTTGAGCCTGTACTTGTGTTTAATGCAAGCCACTGATTCCTTTCATATTGCTTTTTAAAATCCATTTTTGTAACTGCTTGCTTGAACCTTATCAACAATGTCATGTATTGTATTGTTCTTTTGCCTTTAAAAAAAAGTTAAATTTCCTGTGCTCTTAAAAGAAGAAAGCCTGTCTTTCAGAATGTTTTGAAAGGGAGGAGCCATGGTCACAATGCTTTTACTAGTAATAATATTTAATGAAAAGTATTTTATTTGTTTTAAGATCTTGAGATTTGGTTGCAAACACAGGTCAATCCAACTAACTAAACTTCTGAAGAGAGGCATTTGTGTTACACAAAGCTACATCTTCCAGTCATACTTGTAAAACTTTAAGTGTACAGAAAGTGTAAAGGAATTTAAATTATAATGGGGCAAAGATGATTCCTTTTGCACTAGCCTTTAATTTTCTTTTTAAGGTAGTTGGGTTGTGAGTTTGTGAGACATGAAGTGTGTTCACATTACTTCTTCCTTGGGTTCAAAATGGAAGTCTCTAAATCATTATACCTGCCACTGCAATACAAACCTAAATTGTGTAGGACTTTATCAAGACACACAATGTAATAACATAAAATTTGAATATCCTGTGTTGTTGCATATTAGCTGCTTAATGTTGTGCGTCGATTCGTACTCACAGAGGCTCATTTGCTTGATTAAGGCTTTAATTCTTTTTATGCAGGTTTAAAAACTATGGATTTGAATTCCGAGAAAAAAGGAACTTCTTTAGGCTGTAAAGATATCATAAGCACGTAAGTTAAATTCTTGATTTCTGAGAACAACATCTTTACTCAGGTCTGGCATCAGTGAAACTTCAGTTACTCTTGTTCATTTCCATGGGACTTTCCAGTCTGGAGTAAACATTTTAGAATACAGATCTACATTTTCATTCTGGGAGGGGAGAATTTTTTCCACACTCTAGTAAAATGCTTAGTTGTGAGGCTCAGAAGAACTTTTAAAAAACATGCAATTGCATGTTTTTAACTTTTCATTTTGTTTTGCATGTTTTACAAAAATCTGCTTAGAATAATGTATTTGTTTTGCATGTTTTAGAAAAAGGTAGGGGGGAAGGACATGAGAGAAATAAGCACAAATTATGATGTTGCAGGAAAACGTGAATACTTCAAGTAGATAATTGGAGGGGGAAGTACAGCTTTTAATTTTTAAATTAATTTTTAAAGGAATACAGTTTTAAATTCAGGAAGGGTAAATTCCTTTTTGTAAACAGACTTTAAATGGTGAAAATTCTTCAAAGTAAAAATGCGTTTGTTTTGTTCTGAGGGTAATTCTACCTGACCTTAATTTTATTAGTATTTTGCTGTTTTTTTAAGCCTTAGTAGATATTCCTGTGTTATTGTACATAATCAGCAAATTGGCGCTGATTTCCCTTGGACACACTTCTCATTAGTAATGGAATATGATTATTCTGAAAACTCTTGCTGGAAAAATCTGTGCAAAAATCTGAATGTTACTTACATGACTTTTAAAACCACCCTCCCTGAAACAATACAAATGGGTAAGTGCTCTCCAGATTTGTAATAAACAATTGGGCTGACATATGAAAGAAAGCATTTTCTGTTCCCTAAAATGCTACATTTGTGTGCCTGTAGAAGAGAAAGAGTAACAAATTATGTAATCTAACAAGCAAAACAGGAAGGAGTTTTTCTTAGAGTGTGAGCTTAGTTTTGGCCAGGTTGTAGTAGTAAATGTTGGTTGATAAAACACTTGTGCCAAGCTCACAGGTTGTTTACAGTTACTACAAGCGGTATCCACCCTTCCTCATCCTAAGAGAATGTTGCTGTAGGTCTAAAGAAGTATAAATCAAAGCTTAATTTTAAAGAGATTCAGAAGAGTTTCATCTGGAAAACAAAAAGTGTATAAAGGAATAATTTTAATGGGAATGAATAAAAGCTGCATTTTAAAAGATATGTCTATTTACATACCTAAATGTATCTTTAGTGTTTTGCTTATTAAGCTGTTATCTTACATACACAAAATGTTTCAGGGAATCACTGTGGTTCCTTTCTTCTGGAGGTACAGATTCCATATGTATTTCTGACAACTGAAGGCCTTCTTAATATGCCAGATATTCTTCAGCTCTTGGAATCCAAGTGAGTGAAAATAATCTATTTAATCTCATTGACTAATTATTTTCAGTTTTCCAGAACATGTGTCTTGGCCTATTGTATCATGTAATAGACATCTACTTGGCTATCAGGTACATTACTGCAATTACACTATTAGCATTTTAAGAGACAAGAAGAGAATTTTTCTGCTAAAGTTGATGGCTTAATTCTATAGATTCACACAGAGGGCAACCAGAATGGATTTGCCTGATTTGTTTATTTTAATGATGAGCTAGCACTTTTAATCAAAACAACTTTTTAAATGGTCTACTTTTCCCTGAAAATCATAATGTTACCCCAAAACATTTCTAGCTTTCATGCTTCTTGGTGCTTGGAAGATTTTGTATTTAATTCTTCATAAAAATTGCTTTTAGATTTTTTGTTTTTAAGCTACTAGAGCTATGCTAAAAAACCAGAACAAACAACAATAGCAGTCTCATTTTCTGATGTATCACAGCTTTTAGGAGAGGCTAAGTTAACAACAAGTACTACTTTATTTGTAAAATTCAGATCTAATACTCATTTAATTTTGAATATTCTTTAACCTGTACAAAAATTTTCATGCTTGTGAATCATTGCACATGCATATTATTTTATTTGATGTAATTTTCTTGCATTTTGCTTTCACAATAATAAATACCTGATAAAAGTACATTTTATCATGGGGACAAAAAAACAAGAAAGAAATAGGGGACAGAGCAGCAGCATCTCTTAAACATAGTGCCAGAGATACAGATGGTTGATTTCACCATATTGCTGAAGAGATATGCTATTTTTGATCCTTGCTGTATGCTTGAGTCAGCTATGAAGCCATTTTTGAGGTGTGTCTAAGTAAAGTTCAGTAGGAAAGAAAAAAAAAGTATACATTTGACATTTAGAATTTGAACATTTAATTTGACATGCAATTTTAAACTCTGAGCTGTTCAAATTCTCTGTTCAGCCTGGCCATAAGCTAAATAGACAAGAATGCTTTTTGGTACTTTCTCACTAGCTCTTTTTAGCACTGATGAAGTAATTAGATAGGTGAGGAAAGAGCTATATGGTTTCAGAAAAGCTTAATAGTTCACTTTTTTGTTAATGCCTGAATACACTGTCCATATAAGTTTCTAGAGGACTTACTGCTGGCAGATTCAGGTTTAGGTCTCATGTGTTTCCTAGGGATGAGACCAAGTAGTGTGATAGTTGTCTCTTCTCAATTTCCCCTTTTAGTCAGCCAAGACTCCCAGAAAACCCTAAGCAAGAGACGTTCGCTCAACAAGTCTTTGCTAACACAGTGGGTAACAGGAGGATGTGCTGCTGGCAGTTCTCACTCACTCACAAAAATTTAGGATCATACCAATGGCAGTCAGGGAGTTTTCACTCAGTTTGCTTTCCGTGTGCTGCACAATCTTGAAATGAAGCAAAGAAATGCAACATACATTGAATTACTCAAAAGGAGTATCTATTTTCTTGTTTTATCTATCTCAGTTTCTGTATTGTATCTTTTTTTTTTGTAAACACAAAGGCTGGTCATATTCAGTATGATTAGCAACATAATTTAATTAATCCAATTATATTTTATTACATCACAGCTACATTGATGTGTATTCTTTGAATGTGTCTTAAAGTGAACTTGAGCATTTGAGAAAGATCAAGCTATGAACAGACTGTGTAAATTAAAAAATTGTATTGAGATATATGTTATTCATTTCCTTTAAGAAAATCTTGTTATTTTACTTCCCTGAAATTTAATAAAATAATTTGACTTCTTCAGGTACAGCATTACCTTTGTTGAAAGAAGCAGTAGTTACTCCTTAAGGCTGTTTGGAAGTACAGATCGATATGTTGTGTTGACGATAGATGAGTGTACGGCTATCTTTTTGCAGGTACAAAATGGAACTAGTATGTCCAAATTCTGTTATGCATTGGGTCACTTCTAGGCCATATCTGCAGCGTTCTAACATATTTTTTCTTCCTCATAATAATATTTAATTCATGCATTTTTTCACAACACAAATTACTTCCAAATTCATTAACTCTAAAATTCTGTCTGTGCCAGTTTGACTAGTTTAAAATGTTCTCATGTCTGTACTTACATTTCTTCACAGAAGTGTAACATTTGAGCTTGGAATGGATTATATTAAATTTATTTAAAGGATGCATACTTGAAAGTAGGGTTGTATGAAGGAATATTTTAATAACCATTTAAATGTATCTGTGACTGTTTTCTCTTACCAGTGTGCATGTTAATTCCTCCAATTTCAGGTGGTTATCTGAATTAGTCTAAAGAATGATTTGTCCTACTTTTAATAAAAAAGTAATAGTTTAGACAATAGCTTAATTCTTAAATTCTGGTATGCAGCAAGACAAATGACTTTACAAGTAGAAGAACTGCTACTGAAAGATAAATAAAGATTAAAATAATCAATTAGTACTGCAAGCACAACACATAGACAGTCCTACATGCTACTGCAAATGCTACTGCAATTATTATGTTCTACTTTATATATTCAGTGTAGGTATAACATGATTTGTATAGGTTAAGTACTTCAGAGGTTTATAACACTATTTTACACTATGAAAGTTCTCAAAAAACTTAAGAAGGTCCTAAAAAGTTAGCAGCAGTGTTTCCTTTTTACAGAGGGGGAAAAAGAGGCATGAAGCAGTGAATCAGCTTTTTAAAAGTCAAACAAAATAAAAGTTGGGAATATAACCTAGTGTTCCTGACTGCCAGATGTGTCTTTAAGACCTATATTATTTAGCTGTATTTATATTTCATCTAACTTCTGCATAATACAGCGATGCACATTAAAAGATTGTGACAGCTATGGTAATACATTTATTTAGTTTTTACTTTTTGTATTTATTTTATGGTAGAGTATGGAAGAATTAAATTATGAGAGATCCTGTGACAATGTAATATCGAAGCTGATGGCATTATCGCTCCAATATACATGCTGTTGGATTGTTTTCTATTCCAGAGAAAGACTGAGTTTAGAGTAAGTTATGAAAGTCGTTTGTTGTCTTGGTATTTTCAAAACAAACTTATCACTAAAGGAAGCTGCTTATTAGAACAAGCTAACATTCTTTTTTCTTTGAATTTCTCTGTAGGATCACATTTCTCTTAGAACAATATGAATATTGTAAGCTCATATTTCCAGTGTGCTTTGGGCTTTTCAATTAGTTACAGTGTTGTCATGCTCCTACTGAAAAACTCCATTGAATGAGAGCAGTAACAGTGATCACTGGAGACCCAAAAAAAATTGGCAAAGATGTTTTTCATGTGTTAGGATCTTTTTAGTCTACACAAGAGGCAAAGAAATGGTGGTTATAAAATAACAGGATTTGAGGCAGGTAATGCTAATGTGAGGTGTATTTCAAATCAACACGTCCAGAAATTTCACAAGACTAAGGATATTAACCACTGGAATTATTCTTTATAGCTGAACTAAATTAACCCCTAGAAATACGTTGGTTACGAATTACTGTGTTATCATCACTGTATATCATTTGCAACAGGGAGACATTCTTCAAGAGTTCTTCCAATCGATTAATAGTTCTCCTTTTGCTATGGAAGCACAGCTTTTCTTGAAATATTTCATAAGCATTCTTTATTACCTACTGTGAGATTCTTTTCTATGAGCAAGTGGTAATTTTCCATGCATCACCTTTTCTCTCTGATTTTTTGCCAGTGGCTGACCCTCATCCAATCCTTTTGCTTCAGGCCATGCTTGCTTTGCTGTGGGCTGACTCCGTTTTCTTCCTCACAGAGCATCCTTCAGCACTCAGTCACTTAACGTGTCCTAGTTCTCCTTTCACAGATATTAATGCTCAAACTGTACTAGTATTCTGAATTCCAGGAAATGAAACAGACATTTATTAACACATGGAATAAATGTTTTGGAATTATTACATGAGCATATTATATATTAACTGTCCAATGAAACTGTTTTATAGGTACAGTCTCAGGGGCAATACTCTGCTTAACCTTGTCTTAATTTATGCCACTCTAATTGAACTTACACAGAAGTCAGAAGACTTTGAAGTGAAGGTAATTTTTTTGGTAAAAACCTTTCTGTTTTAATCTTCACTATGATATTTCTAAAGTGCTTAACGTATGCGTTCTACATCAAAAACATAAAATGGCTCAAAATTACTAAAATGAGAGGAGCTTAATTCAGTGCTGCTAAAGTCAGTGAAAAGACTATGTTGAATCCATTACAAGTTGAATCAGATTCAAATAGCTGCTGAAGTGTTTTTATGACTAGGAGTCAAGATATGAGATTGTACCTTTGATTTTATAAATTATTAGAACGTTTATTAATCCTTATGTCTTAATTTGAAGCTTTAGATTAATACCATGTTACTAATGTAGCAGAAGAAAGTGTTGTTTTCTCTGGTGTACGCTAGTTTGCATTTTTTTTAATGTGGCAAGATAAAATAACTTTTTTTCATTGCAAATCAGAAAATGCAGTATCTAGAATAACCAACGTTAAAAAATGAGGCAAAAGTTTCATTCGACATCACAAGTTGATGACTGTAACGTATTTCTTTTGCATGAAGTAACATCTTTTTTAGACAATTATTTACGTACTTGCATATAAAAATTTGTTTAAAATTTATTTGGTTACATGAAGGTTAAAGAGAGGACAAAGAGTTTTTCATTCCATGTACTCAGCAGTGTAGTTTGTGTGGAAATTACTTACACCTTAAAGGGTTACGCATCTTCTTAAACTGTATTAGGCATCTCAGAATTACCTGTTTTGTTAGGAACTCGTATTATACCCAGAAACTTGATCACATATAAAAAGACCTATAGAATAAACTAATTTCACCTTTATATGATTTGCATAAAAAAGGAGTGTAATTTGCGGCCAAGCAACTGGTCAGAGGTTGGAGTACTTCCATGTGATAAGCATGGATCAGGTTTAATTACTCCGCATTACCAGCTGATGTGTTCAGGGTGCTCTTTAAGCTTTCCCGTTTACCTTGTGTAGCAAATTAAGACATACCTTAGTATAAGTTTTAACAAAAATATTATGTATCACTTTTAGGTAGTTCTTACGCCAGGAATTGAAGAGGCAGCAGCCGTAATTCGTCAGATTGCTGACAACATTTTGATAGCATCTAGTGTCAGTCCTCATGAGTGGTTGGACAAATCCTGGCTTTCTGTCTTGCCATCTGAGGTTTGCTTATCTTTCCATTAAATTACACTGTTTTCACCCTGTTTCTCAGACTCATAAAGTTCTAGGCTGTTTTTGTTGTTCTCTTAAAATGTATTTTTAAAATAAGCCTGGTTATATATACACACACACAAACACATGTTTATATATATATGCATATATATACACAGATATATATAATGCTTCCATCATCCTTGCCAGCACAATTTGGTGCAACTTGGACTTTCCCCATGATCTCACGATTAGCCGGTAGCACAGTTTATCCTCCACATCTGCTGGCCAGTGTGTATAGTTCTACAGTACTAGGCACTAAGTTTAAAAAACTATCCAAATTGTACAAAATAAACATACAATGGCTCACTCGGGTAGGGAGACAAATTGATCAGTGCTGATACATCACTGAAATCAGTGGCATTGCTTACAGACTTGCTTTAATACAAGATAATAGAAATTTCTTTAACTTCTCATGCAGTAGTTGATATTGGGTATTTATAAGAAGTGCTGGAATAGGTCCATCAATCACAGTCAAATATATGATGTTCTTTAACTTGTATATTAAGATTTTCAAATTAAACATAGGGATTTGTTCACTTTCTGTGGAAGCTTGTGAAAAGCTGAAATGCTTTTTGGCTTTTGCAAAATTCAGAAGCATTTTAAAGCAGGTATTGGCATGGCCTTTTAAGTGTGGGATATTGGATTACAGGTTTTCTAATTTAGACATTAAGGATACTGGTAAAAAAAACAAGAGGAGTCATTGATTGTATTTTGTCTCTGTTAAATATATTAGATCCCAGCATCTGTTGAGTGCGAGCTTTATGAAAGTCAGAAATTGGAAACTGACATTCTTAAAATGCTGCAGCTTTCAACTTGCTGCCCTCCCTGTGACATTCAGTCTCCTCCTAGCAACTCCTGCTTTTGGCACCTATCTCTTTGCTGTTTACTAATGTAGCTTTTGTAGATCAAAACAGCTTTGTCAGTTTATCTTGACTTAGGTAATTATCGTCAAAAGTGAGAATAAATGGTAAATCTGGTAATGCATTTTCAAATCAAGTGTACATGATTCACTGGTTTCATCCTTTAGAACAGAAACATCTTTAGACTGTGCTTGCTTTTTATCAAATTCTTATGCAGAACTTACTCGTTTGCAAAAATGATACCTGTTACACCATTAGTAAAAAAAAAAAAGTTTTCATCAGGCTATAGAAGTGCACTCTTTGAAAGCTCTATTTCCATTATATACTGTACAACCTATTTATAGGGATGTCATTCTGTAGAACCAAAAAAAAAAAAAAAAAAAAAAAAAAGAGT
>Ga0065711_1004791_pt1 | contig 29596 bp, 19 predicted proteins | sample Hoacrofraction12_FD_59098 | JGI IMG/M metagenome (GOLD analysis project Ga0065711, IMG submission 59098) | Hoatzin crop microbial communities from Cojedes, Venezuela - Epithelial fraction 12 v2 (version 2) | ecosystem: Host-associated > Birds > Digestive system > Esophagus > Crop | place... | reverse complement strand
GGCGACGCGGGGCGCAGAGCGGCGAGATGACGGGCATGGAGCGCCTCCGCGATGGTAGTTGCCATTTCCAGCGCTCCCGGCTCCTCTTCATGATCGCCATCACCTTCGGCATGATCGTCCTCGGCGTAAGGAGCGGCGGCGGCGGCGGCGGCGGCGGCGGGAGGGCCCGGGGTGAGGTGGGAGGGCCCGAGGCGGCCCAGTCCCCCTCAGAGCTGGGGCGGCACAGGGGGACCTTGGCGGCTTCGCGGCCCTCAGGTAGCTCGAGGCTGCAGAACCGGCCGCCTCAGCAATAAGCTGGGAGAAAAAGGAGATTTAAAGCGCTGCTATGGACTGGTTGGCTTGTGAGGGAGCTGAATGTGTCCCCGAAGAAGGTTCTGAGGGGAGAAAAAACAGAATTCTTGGCTTCGAAGCGAAGTAAGGCTGTGGTGCTGGAGGCGTGCAGCATCCCCGGCGTGGTGGGTGGCCTGGGAAAGCCTCTTCAGCCTTCACAAAGCCTGAACTGCGTTGGGCATCAGTGGAACATGCTGTAGGACAGCTGTCAGTTGTGTCGGTAAATGGTAAGGTGCATTTACAAGCGATGGCTGTAGCTACAGGCCGTCTCAGCCGGTGGCATTGGAGAACAGGCTGGTTCGGTCGCTCTGTTGGCATTGGAGAACAGGCTGGTTCTGTCGCTCTGTTGGCTTAACTTGTGCAAATGGACTGCAGCTAAAATAGGTCAGATTACTGGCTTGGGGAGATCAATGGCAGTTTTGGTACATATGACAAATTTACGAAGGTCATCCATTGATTTCCACGCGTGGTAGTTTTTCTTCTATTTGCAAGGATTTTCGACACATGAGAACCATTGCTGAAAAAATGACGGTCAAGGCAGGCCAAACAGCTCACAAAACAGCTTTTGGACTGTTTTGAGAAACAAAATGAGCTTTAAGCAGATTCCTTGTTTAAATCCGTCCCTCTGCCACATGCTTCGCAGAGCCAAATTTCCATATAGTTAGAAGCCACAGCATCGATGCCAGGGGGAAGATAAGCCAGCGTGAACTTTGGCCCAGCTTAGTGTTTACCTTCCATCCCCCATGGACTCTGAAGGGCACAGCTCACTGAACCCCTGCTTCTCCTGCACAGCTCATTAAAGTCAAGGGGGACAGCGCTAAGCCCTGGGGACAGCTCAATGACAGGGAAGATACCTGAACACTCCCTGCGTCTTTGGTCTTGGGCTTCATGCTCAATTATCTGCTGGGCCCTGTTCAAAATAAAACAAAATCTGACTTGTTCTTTCCTAAGGGACAGAAGACGACAGACCAATCCCCTAGTTATAGACAAGTGGTGATTCCTCCTTCTCAGTCTAGTCATTGTTTGAATTCTTCAGGTCAGTTGCACCAGATTAACTTCTTCGGGATAGAGACAATGTGTTTTTTGCTGCTGTCCTGTGTAATAGGTAATGATCTTACAGCTTAAATGCCACTTAACATGCAGTTGCGCTGTTGGTACACAGGCAGCAACCTTAAACCCCATGTCAAGGAAAAGAAGTTTCATAAGTTTGAATCTTCTGAAGTAGGTGTGCTTTAGAAGGCTAGTGGTCTTGTTGTTGAAGAATATGGGTCTTAGACAAAGTAAATGGAATGAAAGAATTGAAGTACTATGAATAGGTGAGCCCTAAACCATGTTTGACAGCCATGGGGAGTGGGGGGAGCTAAAAGAAAGCTAATTTCAAAGTGAAACTGATAGTAATTCTACCTTTTCTTTTTCCAGTGGGTAACGCTTTGGCCTTCAACTATACCTTATAGTTATTTGGGAGTATTTGGTACCTTCCTTACTTATTTAGTAGAAAACCACCACAAATGGGTATGCTATGGGTAAGTTATATTTGACTGTATAATTATTTTGCATCTTTCCTGTTTGCCTCTCTTGGACTCTTCTGCTTAGTCTGTGTTAACAAGCTTTCCTGTCACCTGGTTATTAATTACGTTTAAATAGCTCTCTTTCGACCTCATTACAACTAAGGGTGTGGGGTAATAACTATGTAGAAGACTAGACAGGCTAAGACAAGTGTGAAAATTTAAAAATTCAACTTAGAATTTGGCATCTGTGTTTTTATAGTGAGAAAGGAAAAAAGATACTACTTTTGGAGACAGTTATTAGTCCATATGTAAAATTGTATTGTAACACCTCGTAAAAGTCATTCTTTTGTCAAATTGTTACTCAAGTGGTCCAGTTCTCTCTTTAGGAGTCTTCTTTTTCCAGCTTCAATTAAGCAACATTTTACACCCTGCTACTAACTTATCCTGATCCTGTCCACAAGAGAGAGAACCTGCTGAAAAAACTGCATAGTGCTAAAGTCTGCTGGGTTACAAAACTTAGTTTTTGTTATTTTAATTAACAAAAGTGCTGGAAAACACTTCCCTGTATCCATATCTCTTACTTCCTGACTTCCTGTAAAGACAAGAACACAGCAAGACTTGCTTGTTTATTTTTACCATGCGTCACGTAGAAGATAAGCCTTCATCTTTGCTCAGAGCATCTTTTGCTTTAGCAAGGCATTGAGTTGGTCCTAACTGAATATCCTGGGTAACTTCTTTTTAAAAAAGCTTCTATATGAAAAATTGTAAACCAAGTTTGACTAATCAAGTTATATTATGTAGTCTGAATCTGTACATACAGTTGTTTTCCTAGAACTAAACCTGTCAAAACTTCAGGACCTCTAAAAATGCTTGTCTAAGTAAAAGCATAGTTTTTGCATGCTTAACTACGATTAACATGTACTTCTTCCACTAAACATTTGTGTCTTTGGCTTAATCCAAGTGCTGAAAGTTTTGGAAACATGCAGCAGATACTTGAAATCTCAGGTCCAGGCATATTGCACGAGTTACAGTTCCTTTAACTTTCTCAGTGGACTTCAGTTTCTTTTAAGACTACGCATGGGTTTTTTCCCCAAGATAAGATACACGCCTCACTTGCTAGGTTAAAGTGAGGTGTCATTTCTGTGCTTCCAGTTTTACATTCTCTGCATAACACATCTCAGATACAACAGTCTTCTCCCAAGGTTTCAACAAAATAAAACATGTTTTCTTTTAATTAGGTTCTGGGTGTCCTGGTTGATTCACGTAGTGGAAGCCTTCTACAGTGTTAAGTTATGCGAGTAAGTCATTCCCTCCCCCCACCCCAACACAGATTCTTTGAAAAGGATTTCTGATACAGGTGACATAAGCTACAGGCCAATTTTGGTGGTTCTCAGCAGCAGCATTAGTTCAGACAATACTGATAACTTTCTTGCTGCAGTGGTAGTTTGCTACCCTCCAAAAGAGGCTCCTGCAAATTCTGCTAGTGGTTCCTGTTGTACAGGGTGGCGACAGCAAAGGATGGCAGCTTGCCAAACTGGCAGCAGCAAGGTTTGCCAGAGCTTGTCTGTCCGCCACTGAACTCACTGTTCACGGGGTAATGTTGCACTTCAAGAAGCAGAGCGAACAATAGACAGTGTAGAAATACTCTGGTAACTTCAGTTATTAAAACTTTATCTTACCTCATCCAAATTTTAAGACTGCTCATTACCTGCTTAAAGGATTGTATCTATATCGTGAGATTACAATTAGACACTTCTGTTTGGGCTATTGAAGATCTACTTGTATCTGCATGTCTGTGGGATAAAATACTTTGACTAATCAGACTATAAAAGTAAGGCCAGCTAAGTCTTACATTAGGATAACAAATTATTTGGAAAGGGTGCTGTGCAAACACATAATCCGTCTGTTCATTTGAATTTTATTTGTAATAATTCAGAAGAATGTAGATACTGTTTTTCAAGGTGTATAGAGTAGATGGCCTGTCTGTTTGCCATTGTAAAAATGGTGGTTTTCCACTTCATTTGTGGACAGTCCACAGCTGTGGAGGCAGAGGGATTTTATTCCATTGGAAAAATTTTGTTTGTTCCATGGAAAGCTATTTGAGATATTTCTTTTGATAACAGAATGTGGATGAAGGTTTTCTGCTTTCAGAATGGGAGTTAGTAGTAAATTTTTTACTGGGCTTCAGTTTTAAATTATGTAGCTTTAAAGTTAAGACTTTAACTCTGATTCTGCTTAAGGTGACTTTAAGTATGAGGGAACTTGATTACCAATGAATGTACCAAATGGGTTTGTTGTAATGAAGTGATGAAGTTTTATAGACCAATGTTAAAGCCCAGAAGGAAGAGAGCATAGGTTGTCTGCCTATCATCTCTTCAGGCACACTTCTGTAGGTTACTAAGTAATTGTACTTCACTATGAGCACCAAACACCATATCCTTTTTACTGATATAAAAGCAATGTCTACTTAGGAATATCACAAGGGAGGCATGAGGAAGAACTAGGGACGAAGCAGACAGAAATTTGTTAATCAATAGTAGTACTGCCATTGGCTGTTGGCCTGTATTTCTGCCTATGGTCTCTTCAAGTAAACTTGCTTTATATAAGCAGGTAAATTTCTTAAGCCCTACTTTTCCAGTTTTTGTACTCTTTTGGAAACACTACAGATGAGATTATAAAAAAAAGTTTTTCACAGCCGGTGAGACAGGTTAAGAATGAACATTAAGAAATGTGTTAATCAACACTTGCTGGAACAATGAACAGCTGAACTGTTCTAGCAAAGGTCAGCAGAGGGAGCTGCCTTGTAAACTAATGAGCTGGAGCATGATTATGCTTGATATAGTCTACTGGAAATGTGAAATCAATTGGTTTTGCTATCATGTTTATACTCCTTTTCTCTGGAAATTCACTAGTATTTCCCAACAACAATGAAGTGGAGGAAAAAGTGACATTTTCTGTAACATACAGAAAAATTCACACATGCCAAGTTAAAACTAACTGACATAGGAAGGTCTCTGCTTTATAAATCGCATCAGGCATCATCAGCCCCTTGCACCCGTGTTTTCTAGCCACAAATTGAGGTAACAGTGCTCCACCATCCTGCATCGCACAGTAATTGTCAGGCCTCTTTGCCCTGCTAGCACACAGTCCACCTGCAGTGACTGTAGTCAACAGGAGTTACAGACAGACTTGTATATTAATATTAGTATTAAACTGCTCTAATTTTTTTGATCTTTGCGCATAAACTTCTAGGATAAGTCATCTCAAATAGCATAGACTGAAGTTGCAATTTATGTGTTACTGAGGAAATTGTATGCCTGAAATCTCTGAAAGACCCTTTGTTCCGTAGATAGCTTAAAATCCACTAAAATCACAAGAACTGGTATGTTTAATTGGTGCAGGAAATAGCCTCAGCAGATTAAAATTAATGACACTAGGATCAAATGTTCTAATCAAGTCTGATGTACCAAAGATGGGTAAAAATATCTAACCTGACTTTGTAAGCATCACAGTATAGTCTGCAAGACCAGAAGTTTGTTGACACATTTTATGCTTTTGTTAATGTTCCAGATCTAAAGGAATCACTGACCCAGGAATTCAGTTTCAGTGGTTCATTCAGACGCTTTTGTTTGGGTATGCTTCCTTTGGTCTTCTGGTATCCTACAAACCTTCAGCCAAGAAGCACTAGTAGAAGACAGCGGCAGAAGTCACTTCTGGCACTCTGCATCTTCATTTTTCAGAAGATACCCTCATTTACATGTCTAGGTGCTCTAACTAGCTAAATTACATTCCTGCTACATGATGCAGTGCCCTTGTACCCAAGTAACTCTCCTCTTACTAAACAAGACAATTATCATTCACAGGGCCCTGTGGACAGTTCAGTAGAAATTCAGCCCTTCAGTCTTGGCCCTGCCAAAGCTTAATCCCATTTACTATGCAAGAAGCCAAAAGTTGCTCCTTTGCAGTTTTTGACATAGACTGTATACCTTGATTGTCATTGAGAAGTCCCTGACAGCTGGTAGTAGAGGTTGATAAATTACCTTTTCATGTGGAGGGATTTTCTTCTACAACAGAGAGAGTTACTTACAGCCACAAGGCACCAGTTTTGTGATAAGACTTAAATTTACCTATATTTTCCCTACAGGATGTTCTACTGGCTTTTTTGTTGTTGTTAGAGCCTGGTCTTCGTACTTTGTTTTGTCAGCTTATTTTTTTTCCCACAAAGAACAGACCACTATTGCTGCCGGCACATGAAAAAGACAGAAGTCTCAGTTCAGGTTGAGGTGCAGTGATGAGCTTGGATACCATGAAGCACTGCAACTTGGTTTAATACCTGTGCCATAAATTTCATGCAGCATGACCTCATCTTTTGAATTAAGATTTTGATCTTTGAGTTAGTATAATGTAAAGCACTAATCCTGTAGCTTTGAAGGCAACTTTATTGAAAAGTAATTTATTATTCAAGAAAAAAAAATCAATTAGCATTCCAAAACCTAGCTGAAAATTTTACATTTGTGAATGAAATTAGCTGGAGTAAACATACACCGCTGCTTCCCACATGCGGATGTCCAGAGAGACCATCAACACCCCTCAGACTACTTGCTATTTATGTAGCGAGCCTTTTATCATATTATCTTGGACTTTTGCATATTTGAACAAGAATTTAGCCCATCTTCTTTTAATACTTTAAAAACTAAGAACTATGTAAAATACTAACTATGGTGTGGGGAGGAGTTTTCCCACAGCACCTGTGGTGCTGCCATTCTGGAAGAAAGGACAAGAAGAGGTTGTTCTTCCTCTAACGAAGAGCTCCACAACGCAGTAGCGAGGAAACTTAGGCCTTTTGCAGTACCTACAGACTGCAACGCTTCTGATGGAGAGGTCTTATTCAAGCACAGGTACATAAAGATTTTGCTTTTCAGTGGGTACTAAAAGGGTAGAGAAGCCAAGGGTTTGAAATGGTGGTTTATGTTTTTTTCTTTTTTTTTTTTTTTGATGGTGAACTGATTATATAAACGTTTTGTAGAGAAGTATAAACTCATGTTTAGCAGCTAGAAATCCAACAGAAATGTCGAGGGCCTGAGCTATGTTTTACTGTTTAACCTATTTATCTTAGTCTGTGACCCTGGAATAAAGATTTTAAAACAGTGAAGTTGTTGTTTTTAACTTATCCTGGAAATAAATGTCTATACAGAACATACAGGCATCATGTTTACACCAGTAGCAGTATTTGTACTTGGAACACAGAGGATCAGCTGGTTGTATGCTTTCCAAAGAAGTCCCCCAGAAGTCTGGTATTTCTGACAGGGTGAGGTATTGATGGGACTTGTCGCTACACAAAAAAAGGAAAAACAAAAAAAAACTTTCCCAGGGCAATGTAACAGATACATGTATAATACTGTGTGTTTCAGTGTGAATTCTAATTGAATGCTTAATAGACATTAACTTAAAAATGTGAAGGGATAAAAGGAGTAACTATGATTCAACATTTTCGTGTTAGCATTCCTGTACAGAGAAAGAGGTGTAACAGCAATGCCAAGGCCAGTGAGAGACTTGGGAGAGGTGGCAAGAGACTTTTTTCTGAATAGTCATGTTTGTCTGTTCCGGTTTCCCACTGTTCACCTTCCATCAGTGAAGCTGTAAATAAGGTCACAACTACTCGGCTGGCTTCCCCTCCCACTGCCAGCCGGCTCACTTGTTTTTTTCTAACAAGTATTTACTCTCAGCCTCTGTCCCAGAGCTGCCAGAAGCACCGATGCCTGTCTTATAATATTTTTGAAGCCTGGGCAATCCCCAACTCAAAATCCAGTCACACGAGGCATAAGCATTCCTCCAGGTTACCCTAATAGCGACAATAAGGGACTACTCTTCATCATGTAGAGCATTTCTTCCCACTGCAACCAAAATACCCTTGCCAAGGGGGGAGGCAACAGAAGCGTGCCATACGTTCTCACAGCAGCTCGAAGGCTAGGCTGAGCATCAAACCATCTCCCACATCATCAACACCCAAACCACCCGGACTGCCAAAAGAAAGCACTTCCAAATGTTAATACTTCACTGCAAAAAAAGAAACCAAACCACATTTCAAAGTGTTACTTCCCACCAAAAGGAAAACCAAATGAAACTTACAGAAGGGCTTTTATTGCGAGAAGGTAAATCACCAAGAAAGCCAAGAAAGGTTTTCAGGGTGGGTATTTCTCCTGACAAGGCTGTTGACAGTACTGAAGAGAAATAAATGCGGTTTAACCATTCATTTCAAATTGAAACCATAAGAAAAAATATCCATTTGCTGAGAAAGTCTATGTGCAAAATCGGGAAAGTTTGTGCTAATAATGTAAAGTAGATGCTGAGAAACTCTAAAACAACAGTGCCTGTTTTTTCTGGGCATATACCAAAATAAGACATTATTTATTTGACCTGCATTGGTGATCGAAAGATATCACTTCATATGAGCTGCAAATGATCACATCGCTTACAACAGTGCTTTTAGGCTACGATTCTGTGGTAAATTTGTTGCAGGGGAAACCACAAAGAAACTACCCAGATCCATTTTCACCTTTAAATCATAATATTTGGAAATAAGCATAGTATCCTCCTTACAGTCGAGTCACCTCCAGATCAGCGCTTCTGGCAAACCACTGCTCAAATCACGCTGTGTTGGTGAGAAGCCGGGTCAGCAAATGCAGCATCAGGTCAGAGACTTTGCTGGGCCTGAAGAGAGGCCATGAGACGTCTCCCATCTGTTTCCAACAACTATTTCTAAAGCCTTAAGAGCTGCAGCTCATTTTTGCAAGGGAGCAATGAAAAACCCTCTCAAACTCACCACATACATTGTCTTGCTTTGCCTTTCTTTCATTCTGACCTAGATTTTTCTAAACACAACAGGAGTCAGCTGGGTCAGCCTTTGGAAATGCCCAAGTGTTGGTTCATTAAGGATGTTTTATTTGCCCTGGGGCTGGCCAGCTGGTCTCCCGACCGGTGATGGAGCCCAGTTCAGGCTGGGGGAACCACCTCATTGGCCATGTGGTAGAGTCTGCAGTAAGTTTGGCCACTGCAGGCCATGTCTTTGAAGCCTGCAGTCTCCTGCTTGTGGGCCTTTGGGCACCCTCTCTGTGGTGGAGGGGACAGAAATTGCAGACCTTCCACAGAAACACAGAAGATTTTAGAGGAAGGTGTTACGGAAAGCAACTTTCGACTAACTGATTTTAAGGCCTCCAGGCAAATGACTTTTGCAAAGAAAAAAGTAAATAAAAGTAATGTTTCCATGAACGAGAGAATCTGAATTGTCTACTGTATTTGTACTTCACGTTTGAATAGAGAGGAACATCACATTTTTTAATTACAGTGCTGGTTTAGACGAGCCCTTTTTAACGAGCCTGTCAGTCTCGCATCACTATTTACAAGTCTAAGCACTTTAAAAAATCCTTTGCTTTTTTGCTTGTTAGTTACAAGCTTGGAGATTTTTATTCCCCTACCACCCAACAGGTGATCTCCACATACAAAATAAAGAGATTTTTCTAAAGGTTTTTTTTAATGGCTCCACTCATTTGAGGACTTAATGAAAACTTTTGGCATGTGGTCAACAGCCTATTCATTCAGTTTATCCTGTCAGCAATGTGCCTATTCAGACTGGTGCCTCTATGAACAGCTCAAGAAATTGTCGTGCCTTGATGAAAGCAAAAGAAAAAAAGCCATCAACCTTTCCTTTACTATTGTTCTTCAGACAAGAGGCAGCAACACGGCACAACCCGCATGCTGTGCTGGACCGCCCAGCCCTCACAAGGCCCCTGCAGCTCCAGGCATTACCCCAGCACATTCAGACCCAGAAGGGGGAAAGGAGGTATAAGACATACTGTTGGTTCATTTATCAGCATCCTTCAAGACTGTTCTCTCAAATAAATACCTCTTTGGTGCCCCTTGAGGGAACAGACAACAAAACCAATTTACCAAGTCTAGAAACCACACAAGTTAAAAATCTCCTCCTGAAAACATTCTAGACTTCTTATCAAAAGAAAACCACATACAAGCAACACTCTTTTCCACAAATTTCAGATTAAAAACTTCACAGTCCCACCAAAAAAACCCCAAAACCAGCAAGTAAGAGTACTTGTATGTAGAAAAGCTTTCAGACAACACCAGCAGCACAGCTGAGCTCCCTCCCCAGCAAGCCTCTCATATCCTCTCTGTGGATGCACTCAGGTGTGGCTGATCTGGCCCTGCTCCTTAAGGGCTTGCCCAGCCCTCCCTTTCTTGAGGGGGGACAGTCTGTATGGGTTAGGGGGTCCTCTTGTTTTGTATGATTGTTACAGAATTACTTGAAAACATTCATACTTTATTAGAATGTTTTCCAGCCACCAACTTTTGCTGCAGCATTATTTAAAATAAATAAAGTGCTTCTGAATAATGTGAAATTCATCAGCTCAGGAGGGCACAACATTCAGCAGGATTCCCCTTCCCTTGGGATGTAGCAAAAAGTTGGGAGCGCAGGAAAGCAAGGGTTTGCAATAGAAAGAAGCTTGGCAAACTTCAATATCCTACACATGGCAGATTGCTTACAGTTAAACAAAGAGCAAAGCAGGTGACAGGAGGACCAAGGTCATCAAATAAATGACTGGAAGAAGTTACAGCCCAACCCTAGAGTCTTGCAATTTCTTTTTCCAGTTCCTAAACTGCATGCCTAGGTCTGGATCTAGCAAAACTTTGATACAGCGTGTCAAACGCACTCACGGCATTTTGGGAGGGGAAGGAGGAACACGTTTCCAAAGCTTCCAAAAGTAATAGGCCAGGTGGCAAGGTGCTACTTGGGAGGTGGCGTCACCTGCATGGGGAGGTGAACTTTTCCTGATGCTGTCTAAACATATTTAGCTTTAGATGTTAACCCAGAGCTGACAGGACCTGGCTGAAAAAATGAAGGAAACAATGTGGGAAGAGATTTTGTTTCAGTTAAAGATATGACTTGTTTGCATCAGTCCTTGGAAGAAGTTCTGCTGTGTCTCTGTCAAACCTTGTATTCATAGCGCTGCTCTCAAAGCTAAGCAGCTTAGCTCTAGCTGAATGACCTGGCTCAAAGCATCCTCTTCCACTGGAGACACGAACATGCATTTTAGTTGGTGGAGTCTGCTGCACCCTGAAATTGAAGGGCTGATTTGCCAAAGTTCACACTATTTGTGACGAGTATCTCTGACATCCCATTCACGAGACACCATCGACTTCATTCACGCGCACAAGCCCAGCCCAGGACACCTCCGCACCCAGCCTCTACATGTTGCCCAGGAACACAGCCAGGTACAAGCAAGGAGGTGTTTGCAGCTGGCCCAGGACGTGGCACGGAATCTCCTTCCGAGCCAGGAAGGAGCAATGCCCCATCTGGAGTACTGTGTCCAGTTCTGGGCTCCCCACTTCAACAAAGATAAGGAGCTACTGGAGAGAGTCCAGCGGAGGGCTACGAGGATGATGAGGGAACTGGAGCATCTCTCCTATGAGGAAAGACTGAGGGAGCTGGGCTTGTTCAGCCTGAAGAAGACAAGGCTGAGAGGGGACCTTATAAATGTTTATAAATATCTGCAGGGTGGGTGTCAGGAGGATGGGGCCAAACTCTTTTCAGTGGTGCCCAGAGACAGGACAAGGGGCAACGGGCACAAACTGAAGCAGAGGAAGTTCCGTCTGAACATGGGGAAGAACTTCTTCCCTCTGAGGGTGACGGAGCCCTGGCCCAGGCTGCCCAGGGAGGTTGTGGAGTCTCCTTCTGTGGAGATGTTCAAGACCCGCCTGGACACGGTCCTGTGCAGCCTGCTGTGGGTGGCCCTGCTTCGGCAGGGGGTTGGACTGGGTGACCCACAGAGGTCCCTTCCAGCCCCCACCATTCTGTGATTCTGTGATTCTGTGATTCTGTGATTCTATGCTGACCCAGCCGCACTGCGGAGCGGGCTGGCAGTCTCCCGTCCTGCTCCACAGGGCTGCAGCTGCAATGCTGCCTGGCTGCGCTCGCCTCCCTGCCAGCCCTGAGCTCCGCATGCACCAGCAACATGGGTTTTGCATCCACGTCAACAACAGAGAAAGGAAAAAAGAATGAACTGTGAATTTTTAATGCAAGGCTGCTATCGGTACCATATGAGAGAATTGCTGAGGTGGCACAGCATAATTTTAATTATTTTTCAAATAAATATAATGCTTAGATTTACATTTTGCTGATTTAACAATTTGTGAGATTTTTACATAACCATTAAAGTTATTTTTTTTCAAGGTACATAAGAACATTCTGTATAAAAATAGTTCTTTAAATGAAACATTTAAAAACACATTATTAAATCTTTGAAATGCCATAGTCCTATTATATTTCATAATGCAAAAATGTTAGCAGCACAGATATTTCAGTATTCTTTCCAACAGCATACACTCATTTAAATGTTTCATTTGGTGTTTTTTTTTTTTTTTGTCTTGGAAGTATTTAATCTTATCTTTAAAGCCAATGAACTCAGTTAAAGGCAGTATAGAATAGAAATCATCCCTGGTGTCATCATATTCACATGTCCAGTGTTTACCACTGAGTGATTCGCAATTTATGTTTATGTTTAATACAATAAAAATAAAACCAAACTGCATATATCACATTTGACATTTTAAGTAACTTCTAGGCATCATTTCCTTTTTTTATTTCTTTTTTTCTTTTTTTTTGTTTTTTCCTGTGTTTCCCCCAAAACACATCTTCAAAAATCACGCAGTGATTTTGAATGCACTGATTTTTGGTTGCTCTGTCTGCTACCTCTCTTGCTGCAGTTTTGTGAAGGCTTGCTAAATGCAGTTCCCACTGATCAGAAAATAAGTTGTTAATGCTCTGAACTTCTAGAAATATACAGTCCGGGATAATGCAGGACAATAAACCAAGGACTCGGCAGAAGTTGTTGGCCACTACTGAGAACATTGGTTATAAAGTCCCATTTTCTTCTCATGTAGATACTTGAGACATCCTCAAAATCTCCTGAGAGTTTTGCCAAACGAGATGAGAGGATAATGAGACCTTTATTTACAGTGGTTTCACATCCCTACATCTGCTCTTTGATCATGTGCTTCTTTGCTTGTTTCAATAGAAGTAGCACATACACAATACGTAATCTGTCATCATGTATTTCTATACAGATTTCTTATACTCTTCTGACCATGAAGAAAGGAGTTGCGACGACTGGCTGTGATTTGCAGGACACATTCCGGAGACCAAGTCCTATACCCGTCATTCTGGATGGCAACATGGGAAAGAAACTAACCTCTGGGGCATCAGTAATTTTTAGTTCCGTGTACAAACCAACACAGTCCTTCCAAAAAGAGACCAAATTAGTGAATTTCTTTTATTTGTCCACCATTTGTGAGTCTTTTCTCTACTCCTGCTCCTTTATGAACCACGATAAGAAGGAACGAACAGACTATTTCCCAGAAAAAAAGCTCCAGAGACAGCCAGAATGCTGCCATTCCTGTCCCACCTTGCAGGCACAAGTGAAGTTATAGATAGAGCTGGATATCCATGAGTAGTAGACACAATACAGATGAGATCTGCGTAAGATTGGATATGCCCTTCATTCTTCTTAGTCCATAGGGGCCCTCTCTTTAGGTTGCTCTAACGCCCTGGATGATGCCCTTCCTAGCCTACAGATGGACTGGAGTTAAGAGAGGGCGGAGGCAGGTTTCACCTACCCCAGGGCATCTCCTCTTCCACACGTGACTTCTTCGTTGTGCTTCAGAGACAAAGTTTCCCACTGCGGAACCAGGAAAGGAAATGTACCAGCAAGCCCATTCCGAACTGCAGGGGAGGACTAGAAATGGAAGCTCAGATTATGAATCCCAATATGACAACAAAGGAGCATCACTATAGGCTTGCACCATCTTGCTCCCCAAGAAGCTATAGTAAAAGTTGGTTTTCAGGGACACCTACAACAGCTCGCCCAGCTCTGCATGTGGGGACTGGAATGATTGGATCCCACGCAGCCCACAGAGACGCTCGCTCCGACCTTGCTGGATTTTCAGCTGGGCTCTGCTAGGGCACTGCTAAATACATCGTATTTATTTTACATACTTACTTATCATCTTGATATGCTAGAGGCAGGATTAATACCTTTCATTAAAACACCTACACCAAAACATTGTGTCAATCCTGGTTAAATTTAACCAAGTGGAATGGTACATATGGGCTCTGGCCAGTTGCAGCTGGCCTTAAATTGAATTTTGCATGAGTGGAAAGGTGGCTGTTGTATGCACCCGCAGAAGCGGGCCTGAATTTCTCTTATGTTTCTTGCTCACTCTGTTACCTTATCAGTTGGTTTCTGCCTGCAGCAATAAAAATGGTATTTAGGTCAATGTGTTCTTTGTTAATTGCATTAGCCATGTGCGTAAGACTTAGGCTTGCTCTTCTCCTGGCACTGCCTTTGGCTGTTAACATGTGGTCTTTAAACATGTTTCACTCTTCAGAATGTACTTAATCTGTCAGGTGAGATGGATAGAGTCTGTTTTCGGCAGACTAAGATGATCAGTGGAATGCTAAGTACACAATTCACCTGGGTGGAGATGCCCATTTTATAAACAAACACAAGCCATTTTATATGCTACTTTTTATACTAAGTCCGCAAAAGCAGAGGGAAGAATTACATTTGTGTTTCAGAAGAATTATATTATGTTTTCTGCATATGAGGTCTAATCATATTCAGAATACTTTTTTTTTTTTTAATTGCGGCAACATCTTTTGGAACTTTATAAATAGCATCATTTTCCCTCGGAAAAAGAAATGAATACAATATTGGCTATCTTCCAAGAGTTTCTCACTTTTGTTTAAAGCACATTTTATTAGCAGAACTTTTCCTCATGTGATAGCAAAGATCAGAACAGAAGTGTGTTCAAACCCACACCCAGAAACACACATAGATCTCCTGAAGCAGATTCAGCAAATGGAGAACTGCTTCTGGCTTGGAAACAGAAAGTTACTATACGAATAATATGGCAAAGTCCAGCAGAAGGAGCTCCATTACTTTAACTAGGGGCATCAAAAACAAAAGACCTTTGAGAGGTCTATCTGTCTATATTCAGATGTAAAGAAAAATGCCTTCTCCCTGTTTATTTATTGAACGTCTTTGGATCCTACATACTAACCAGAATCCAGACAGCCAGCTGATAATGAAATATTGACTTTCAGCATCAGCAGAGACTAGAGGTTTCCTTTCCCTAAGCTAAAGTTTTGAGTTTAACTTTATTCCCAAGGATATTCACTACGTTTTGGGCAGGAAATAAATATCCTGAAACTATTCTCTAATGGTTCAGCTTTGAAAGATAGTATTTGTTCTGAATGCCTCGAGGTTAGGGCTCTGTAAAACATCCGTCCAAAGACCTCAGCCCTCTCCCTTGTGCCGTGCCCATCACCGCTCCATCCAGGTGGCTGTGGGGTAGCGTTCCAGGAGCGCGTTCCTCAGCTGGGCTGTGTGGATCTTGTCTCTGGTCTCCACGGTGCAGGTGACCTGGGAAAAGAATTAGGAACATTCCTGATGACGTGGCAGCAATCTCAGACAAACGCATTTCCAACCCAGTCTGAAAACACACTCATAAAACCAAAATGATCAGTTCAACATAAAGTCTCTGGACCTCGCATCCGCTGTCTACGCAGGTAAGAAAACTGACATAGCAGACATCTGGGGCTCTTCCAGCCCTTCTGCACAGTCTTAAAACCTTCAAACAGCCCTTTTTATTGCCTTCAAAGTGTGAAGATGATGGACTTATCCTCTGCTGGCTCCTACTCAAGTACTTGTCTGCTGTTTACTGTTGGCATCCCTGAAGCCATCCACTAGCAGGTTCTCTTTTCCATTCCCTGGGGTATGTGCGTGGTGCTGCTGCCAGCTCACCCACCTCCGACTCTTACCGCACCCCATTTTTCGTGATTCTGGGCAGCGTTTGTTCCACCCTTGAAGCTCTTTGTATTCTCCTCCTCTTCTCTCCTGTGGAGTTATCCCCCAGTACTTTACGGTCTCTGCAGTATTGTGGCTGGTTTCATTTACTCACATGCGTTCTTATTTTACTCTGATTTTTCATTTGCTCATTGATCCACTTCTAGCTTTCTGTTATAGTTGCTGTGCTGCTAAATCAAACTAAACCTAGGAAAACTTCATCTCGATAGTTTTCTTTTTATTCTTCACTTGCCTCCTCAAGCATTATTGACGATCCTGTCTTGAAGCCACTGAAGATGCTAACTTCAGTGTCATTTTTTCTGTTCTTCTTTAACCCCTCTTTTCTACATACTCACATCTCTACTGCATGATTTGAAAATCTGAGCACTACCAAAGGTGAGGCACTAATGCGAAGGTGCAGATGGAAAATTATGCTTTGCAGATTTAGACTACCAGCTTCCATCACTGCTGACCCTGCTGGAATTATCACTGGTGTTGAAAGTACTACGTGGAGAAAAGACCTCACAGAAGCATGGAAATCTAGTGAGGAAAAGACCCAAGATGAGTCACAGTGCAACAACAGAGAGATGATTGTTACAGGCAGATCTACAAAGAGTAGAGGAAAAACTAGTCGTGGTAACCTTAAGGCAGACTACTGGCGATGGATGCCCTGCGTAATGTTCCCCTTGGAGCTGCACCCTTTACAGAAAGCAACAAGGCAAAAAATAAAATTATCTCTACTCAAATATGTTTATGAGGACATTTCTAAATAAGAACTTTGTGAAATCGTGTTTCTGGAAATAAGCTTAAAATAACAATAAACCTTTAGCATAACTCTTGAATGAGAATATAAAACACTAACTCCAGGCTATTCTAAACAGCCACAAGCTTACTTAATTCAAAAAGTGTCCATAGCTTCTTAAATATCTGTCATTAAATAAGCCACATTTCTGATCCATTTCTGTAATTCTTGGCCTCTTATCTGGAACAAAGGTCTGTACTTGTTTGGTTCTTCGGAGCACAAATTAGATGCTAACTTATTTCTCCTCTGAAAAAGTGGGATTTCGTCTCGAGAAGGACATTCAGAGAAGATAATAATGAGGGAAGAGGAAAGAAAACAAAGATGGGGAAAAATATCTAAAGGATATCTTGGCACCAAAGTACCAAATACCCATTATCCATTCCATGACTCATATAAAATCCCTAAAGCTTTGGAGTCATATCTGCAAGAGCGCATACTCATCTTTCACTGAGTCCGCAATTAAAAATAAGCAACCTTTTTCCCCCTTCCACAGCAATCACACCGGTTTTGTCCTGAGAGAAACTGAATGCTGCACTTGGAACCAGTCTGGATCTGCTGGGTTCAGCCTGAATGTTTGGCAGCAAGCAGTTGCTGTGCCCTGGGAGCAAGCATGGGAAAGCATTTTGATTCAGAGAGCTAACTATCCTCCTCTCTGGCCTTTGCTTTCTGCTAGTGACTGGAGCCAGGCAGACTTGGATAGACTGGAGCCAGAGAGCTTGTAAACAGCTTGGATAAGTACTGTCCTTTTGTTGTGTGCACGCACAGCATCCCGCACGTGATATGGCCATTAACATTCTGTAGTGTACTATAAAAGTAATAAGAGCAGCAGCAGCAATAATAACTCCATAAATTTACCTGATTTTTTACACTTGTCAAATAGAGGGAGAAAGAACATTTGCTCACAGTAGGAGTGAACAGAGAATCGCACTACATATGGCCTCAGTTTGCATCAGGGGAGGTTTAGATTGGATATTAAGAAAAATCTCTTTACTGAAAGAGTGGTCAGGCATTGGAACAGGCTGCCAGGGCAGTGGTGGGGTCACCATCCCTGGAGGAGTTCAAAAAAACATGTCGATACGGCACTTCAGGACATGGTTTAGCAGGCATGGTGGTGTTGGGTTGACGGCTGGACTCGATGATCTTAGAGGTCTTTTCCAACCTATGATTCTGTGATTTAGAGGAGCTACAGAACTAAACAGCAAGGAAGGCAAGAATTTGCTTTCTTGCTTAGACTAAGGCAATTTTCACTGCAGTTTTACCTTCACATAACTCCTCCCTCTTTCTTTGCTTCACCTGGGAAGTCTGATTTACATCAGTGTCCAACAGGGCAATGCTCCTGTTCCCGGGGAGGTACATGAGGATTATGTTTGTCTAGGATGACTAGTTACCTAGGTACTACTAGCTCCAGGAGGTTGCATACCTACCGATGAACTAAGAGTAAGTGCTCCAGATTGCTCTTATTTAAGAACAAATGACAAAACCTATTGCCTGATGCTTCTTGTACTCCAGACAAGATAACCCACGACAGCTAGAGAAAACTTTACTTTAAATTTGTTTCCAACCCAGAAGCCCTCAGTACTAGACATAGGCTTTGCGATCCAGCAGAGCTCTCATTGACTGCAGTAGACCTTTCTTTTCTGTGTACCAAAAAAACCCAACAGCAACAAAAAATGAATGCATTTTATGCATTTCTCTCCTGCATATTATATCCTCACTGGACTAAATAATAACAAATGTGAATAGCATTGCTCAAGCAAAAGATTTCAGTCTTTTGTGCCTTCCCAGGTTCCACGTAAAGACAGATCGTACCCAGCTAGCGCAATTCCTTATGTCCCTGACTCATCCATTGAACCTTTGTATCTCACTTCTTTGTGCCAGAAACCACATTCACCTTCTCCTTCTAAGCTGTTGGTCTTGGAGGTTTCACAAAACTTAATATTCATGATACACCGTGCTTAGCAACAGTATAGGTTTGTTTGCACAAAAATCACTGGAGTTAGAAATCAAAACTTTATTTATATATGCTGGTTTCAGTTCTATATATAAAGCAAGGCTTTTAATTTCTACTAAAAAAAAAATCAACAACTGGGCAATTTTCTGAATTATTCAGTAAACACCCAGTGTAGGTTACTGCACATTACAGATTATTTGGCAACAGCACTTTGGTTTATGGTTTGGGGATCAGCTGCCAGATAGTTCCCAGGGCTGGTTCAGTGCAAGGCTTGAGAAAGAGCACAACAGCTGGCACTTGCTTGTGGAGCCCTCAGCTTTCAGCATCCTCTTGTGTTCAGGTCACTGAGCACTAGCATGAACAAGTTACTGTCGCATTACCTAAGTGAGATAATAACCCAGCAGGTCTAATCCTGGCCTCCCCGGACTCAGGTTCTTATTTCTGCAACTGGGGCAGGCTACTCTGTACTGCATTAGTTTGCTGTGGAATGCCGTAAAACAAAATGACCGACTTCTTTTGGACAGCCTTGGAAGAAATGTATTGTCGACCTTCCCACTCCAAATATCTCTATTTGCAGATGGGGAACTGAAGCGTGGAAACAGTGCCATGCCCAGGTCTTGCAGGAAATGCTTTAGGAATTATAGCATCCTTCTCGTAGCTGGACAGCTGCGTGTTCCTCTACACACTCTTCACAGGACAATAATACGGAGTATGGAGGCAACTGGGGACTCTACTCCAAAATATTCTCCTCCAGCCTTTTACAAAATGCAGATTGGCCCAAAGGAATTTACTCAAATTGACCAGAGCAGACTAAAACAGTTTAACGAGCTCTGACCTGAGGTGAATCAACTGTATGGAAAAACCAGGTATTACCACACCAAGCAAGCCAGAAAACCCAGCACCGCTGGGACAACGTGTAACGTTGTCACAAATTAAAAGCAACATTGATTTATGAATTAGTATTTTGCTGCACAGTCAGAGGGAGAAGTAATGTGACGGATGTTCTTTTTGCAACTGATCTCTTCTGAGTTATTTAAAACCAGAGCAGAGTTAAGCTCCAGAGAAGTTTTTAGGGAACAGGCCAGACAACCCCATAACTTCAAACAGGACCGAGGTCAGAGGGAAAACTGCCACCGCAGCTGCTGCTTCTCTGCAAAGCTGCTGGAGCACCTCAAGACCTTGCAGGCCCTTGCTGCTCCGTTCCAGGACCCTCCTGTACCTGCCAGCCCGATTATGCTGCAGTTGCACCGATGAGGAAAAGACTTTTCTAGAAACTTGATGAGTTCAAAGATACCGTTTTTTCAGCTGAGTTGCCCGAGTCCAAATACAAGGCACCCATTAAGCAGCCAAGCTGCTGATCTACAGCAGAGCCTCGCATGGCTTTGTAGCAAAGATAGTTCTTACTTTATTAAGGCGCTTATTGATTTTGTTCATTGACTTCTCTCTGAGTCAATAATAATATGGAATTAAAGGGATTTAAACGGTTAAAAAGAGGTTTACAGATCAAAGCAATTTAAGCGATAAATTGTCCCACGTTGAATCTGAGGAATATTACTGACAAAAAATAGGAGAAGTTCACAGAAGCAAGTTGTAGCTTCCTCCCATGAACCGGGCAATCCTTCAGATCTCTATATCCAGCTAGCTGGTGATGATAAGTTCCTTAGCTTTGACCTTTAGTTCCATCTGGATATTCCTGGTCATCTAACCTGCTTCGATAGCTGTAAATGTGAAGCCTACCAGACTGGTTATTTGTGTGATTTGCTGAGAGTTATCTATTTCAATATTGGGACTTTGGAAACCATTTCCAAATTGCTCAGGTAAGAGTGAATTAGGGTGTAGTCCTCTGCAAGACAGAAATCCAGTATGAACCACAAAGAAAGAGAATCTAAACTGGAGGTATGAGCAGGCAGTATCAAAAAAAAGAAACTCCCATGTTGTTCCACAGAAAGTGACCAGCTGATTCCACAGCACGAGGCACTTCACTAAGAATCAGATGAATCTAATGTAGCCATAATACTTTTAGTTTGTTTATTTTTGTTAAAAAAATCTCATATTTTTGCCAGTAAAATGTTCCAAATGTTACTTTTCCAGAGGTGTAGTCTGAACGCACAGCTTCCTTTTAGGAAGTCCTTAACTTCTCCACCCAATCAGACTATCAGCAAGGACCTTTCCATGGGGCGTCCCAAGCATGGGCCAGAAGAATAAACACTAACCTAACCCAGCAAGGCATTTCACTAGAGGGGGAAAAAAATGTTCTATCTTCCTGATAATCACTGACAAGAAACTAAGTTTCTCTGCTTTGGAAACAAAGGGATAAATCTAAAATGGTGATTAAATACTGAGATGACAACCTTGGCAGGACTGATTTATTGTTTCAAAGAAGCCACTACCCTTACTGCTGTGTTCTGGCAAACACTTCATCTATATCCACAGTTGAAAGTAGGTATTAAAGTTAGTGTGGAGTGGTTAGAGCTGTAATGCCTTTCTTATTATTACCACCAGCTCAAGACATGATAATTTTGGTTCTTGATCCAGATTTAAGTGCATGCTTAATTTAATGTGCGATGATTTACACTGAAGAAAGTGATACAAAGTTCTTTGCAGGTCTCCTTTAGTAGCAAATGATTGAAATGCTTCGCTGACACAGGGCTTCACCCCTTACAAGCAACAAAGAAAAAGCAAAACCTCCACAAGTATTAGCTTTACTATGAAAATACGTACATTGTTCTAGATCTCGTTAGAGAGAATTCGTTTCAGTGCTTAAAGATAAATTCAGTATTCTACCCTTTTTGATTATATTCATTTTAGTTTTCAAAGAAAATCTTCGCAATTCACTAAGTGTCATCAGACAGAGCTCTCTCCAAAGTCACTGAGGTCTGTAAATCTGGATCACTGCATTGTACTTCACTTCTAATTATCCAATAGCCTCTCCCAGGCTGATTAAGAGCCATCATGCAAACCCAACATCCAATTAAATTATTCAGAGATGCAAGTTCCTCCCTTCAGCCCTCTTGTAGTACAACACTGTCAGATTATTGAAGTGGACAGTCAGTGAAAATACATCGTGTTTAAAGTGCAGACAACAGCACGTGACACTTCTTCACTGTATTGACTACAGGTTCTGCTATTTCCTCATTGGGATATGTTGCAAGAGCAAAGGCAAATTGTTCTAACATTCTCAACCAAAACTGAAGAGAGTGGATTTTGGTTAATTTACTTACCAGTATTAATAAAAATTACAAGGCTTACTTTATAAAAAATCACATTGAAAACTTCAGGAGAGTTACAGGGTTTCTTGAATCTAGCCTTCAGTAAAAAGGTTTTTCAGAGCAAAGCTGGTCACTGAATCAGAGGGATTTGTCTACCTCGTACAGCATTGTGTTATCTTCAAGTTACCCAAACCAGTAAGCTGACCTATCGTTGTGGCAAACCACAGAACAGTGTAGCTTTAGTCCTGGGCACTTGAGAAAATTGATAATATCACGTTCTGAAAGACTTTTGTGAACTTCATTTTAGTCCTTTGCTATAGTCATCTTCAATCTAACCTATTCTTTATACCCACAAGTGAAAATACTGAGCAGGTTTTTGCATCCAGGTGGGAAATTGGATTTAAATGCCAAGATGGAAGAACTGGCTTACTCAATAGAATTACTAAATTCCAGTCATGAACCTGTTCAGCAAAGATCTCTAATGTGACTTCCAGCTGTGATTTCACAACTCAGTCACGTTGGACTCGGACAGCAGGAGCGTGAATATCACTGGAGCCACACCTTTGCCAAACCAGTTGAAAGAAGAGATATGCCGGGAGACAAATGATCCTTTTCAGAGATTCCATTAACTGAGAACACCTCCTCAATGTTCCTGTATCAAATACTCAACAAAGGAATAATGATTTTTCTCTGTGCTCGTTGAGGAGAAGGTACAAAACTGAGGCCCTATAGTTAAAAGTGAGGATTCCCGTAAGTGTGTTCTCCACATTGCTGTAAGGCAAACTGATAATTACAGCCAGCCTACACAGCTGGCTCTTCAAGTTCTGGATGGATGCTGCAACTTGCTCAGCACCTCTGGCACGCCACCACGCACGCACATATGGAAGGTTTGCAATAGTAACGGCTGGAGTGTTTCACCCATGGTGTCGCAACAGCAGGTAAAACAGGTCCTGTATAATTTAAATTCCTGTTTGGTGGGGCTAGATGCTGTAGATCACAGTGCACACTCTACTGGGATTCTTCAACATGGTCATATAGAGACATAGGAAAACGGAATAAACTAGGGGATGTCAGTATTGCTAGAGAATCTGAAGCCGCATCTCATCTTACCTTGACAGTGAAGAGCTCAGATGTCACAAATGTGCGTTCTTGTTTGATATCCAAAACTCTAGATCAAATAAGGGATAAATTAGAGATCCCAACAATCCCTTGTCATTGTAAAACAGTTTCTGCAAGTATTTGGACAGTAGCTATCTTTGCTGCTTTCTGTGTTAGACACTTCTGTGCTGCAAAGGTGCTTTCACATTGGAACAAAGATGAAGGACATAAAAGGTTTTCCGAACAAAAACAAGAAAACCCTCTTTGATTAATTAGTTATTTACAGACTTGCCTTCAGAGAACATTTGGAAACATGTCCAGATCTTAAATGATCGTTGTGTTATTCTGTGTTTATACTTCCCTACTCTTAGCCTGATTTACCTTGCTTCTTCCCGAGCCAAAATCTCCAGTAGCTTTGAAATGTCTCCTGGGCAGTCGGAGAGCACAAGGGAAAATCTGCACACTCTGTTGTCAAGGGTCAGGGCACGAACTAGGCACTGTTGCAGCAAATGCAACTCCAGGTTTCCACTGCATATAACAACTGCCACTCTGAAAACAGAGAGAAAAATAGGATTTTTTGATTAGCACTTGTCTGTGCAAAGGAACCATACATCACAGACACTGTATTCACTATCAGCTTAAGATCTGCTAGGACCACCCTTCAATAAATGTGTATTACATATCAGAGGGGCTCCTGGCTCTCAGTATCAATTATGGGAACCCAGAAACTGGCTGCATTACTTGGTCTGAAACTTTGTTTTCATTTTGCATTTACTGGAGATTTCAGTCCTGTTAGAGATAATTAACTGGAGAAGTCCAGGTCTATTTCAAATTTTGAAAATGTGACATCATTTTTCCCTGGAAATTCTGAGTCTCAGCCTTTTAACACTTAGATAATATGTACATTTAAGGCTTTCTGTAACCACTAATTAAATCCATCTCAACCCTGCAAAATGAGTACCGACATGTTTGAAGAGCAAATGAAGAGCCACACGGCTAGTCCATGATAATCTGTCTCTGTAGAGTCAGCCGTGACCCCTTTAAACCCAAACACGTGCATTTTCCCTTTTATTTTAGCTGGACTGAGTTGCAGTTTGTTGCTACTCTGTGCGTACTCTGTCAGCCTTTTCTGAAGAACTGCCTCAGCGGTATTTTAGCGTACAACGTTGTGCATTGGAAATTTTATTTTGTCTTGAGTGCAGGTAGGTTTAAATACATTCTGGGCCATGTCCCGAGTGAAGGCTCAATCTGCTTAAGTACTGGGTACTCAAGCCCAGATGCAAGCAGGCTCTTACCCACACATTTAGTGCTAAGCACGAGGGTAATCCCGTTGACTGTCTGGGCAGGAATTCTCGGGGCTGGGAGGTAGGTGTCACTGGGTGACTGCAGAAGACAACCTAGCTCCCTGTATGACCACAGACAGGGCTGATTTCCACAAGTGGAAGGAGGGAAGGCACCAGGCTGACAAGAGCAGGATGCTCTCCTGGCAGATAGTCCCATGCCTCGCGGTGCTGTGTGTAACTGCCTTTCCCCCAGCTTTTTGAGAATACAGGGAAATTAGAAGATTTGTCTGGTTTCCAGGCTGATGTTTGTCTTGTTCAACATGGTCTTCTGAGCTGTGTATGGTCCCTTCACCCTGAAGTAGATGCCACAGATAAGCCCATTGCCAGTTTAGGGGCAGGAACTGCCTCATCACTCGTAACACAAGTACCTTGTCTCCGTTTCCTGGGACCAAGATTCTCAACCCCAGGCTTTTGTCACAGTTCTGTGTTTGTAATTGCTGCCATACCTTTTACCCTTCAACTCGGGCAGCTTCCCTGCAACCAGTGCCGCAAGGCCAATGGCCCCTTCTGCATCAACCGTGGCTCGCTCGTACTCTAGCAATCTCAGCATTGAAATGAGGACATCCTCCTCCCTGAAGGCAGAAGAGTTCTGTCAAAATGAAAGAGCTACTGAAAGCACAAGACAATATATTTCTCTACAAAGGGATTCCTTCTATCCTCCCGGGTACACAACACCCCAAGGTGGCAAGCTGTGCTGGTGGGGGTGAATGTGCATCTCAGTCTTGTTATTAACTGATAGACAGGATGGCATTTTTCGCTAGAACCATTGTGCTAGCAAAATCCCAGTGCTAAATATATTCTGCCAACTTGGGCTTTCAGTGAAGATTTAGATGAGTTTTGCCACAAGCTGCCTTCAAGTGTTGTAGAACACAACAAGGACAAGTTTTACACCCAGAGCATCACCAGGTACTAGCAGCAGGTGAAGGTTGGCCGAAGAGGTCAGATACGTGGGACTGGGTTCAACGCCTTCAGTGCCCCTCTTGGAAGGAAAGGCACCCCACCACCACCATGCTCTCACAGCGTATGCATGATGGCAGTTCCTGCTAACCTGCTCTCTGCTGCACATGAAGAACCACCCTGCCCTGGTGGTACAGCACATTTCTCATACACAGCAGCGCTCACCCAGTGTTATTCATTTCACTGGTTTTCTTCCCCTACCTCACGGCAACAACTTTATCCACAAGTTTCCCGGTCAGCTGCAAAGAATTGCTGCCAAAGCAAAGTCCGCTCACATCTGCAGATTACAAAAGACAAAAATATGAAGATGGCTGCCCTAGACAAGTTCAATGTTTCTTGGGGTCCTGACTGTTCTGTGCCCTTAATGAGTGCAGCACTGCCGTTACACGATCTTAAGCTGCTTGATTTTTCATATGACAAAAGCACGTTTGGCAATGAAAGACCAAATCTCCCAGGAAGATTTTGCTGTTTTGGACCACTTTAAGAAAATTGTGATTCCTCACTGGCATGGTCACACAGCGAGAGCAACCCTGCAGCCCAGCGCTTCACCGTACAAGGAAGCCCAGAGAAGAGAAGAATCCAGCGTGGCACTGGGTTTGTTAGCTGCAGCAGGACAGTTAGCAAAGGAGAGCAGAGACAGGCAGAGCTTTCTGACAAGAAGATGTTTGCTTATAGAAGTCGCATTTAACCTAAAGCTTCCAGAGATTTGAACATCACATAAACAGGATATTATTGAATTGCTTAACCACTGAGGCTTTTTGAGAAAATGATATGGAAACAACTGTATCATTTATAAACGCTGTTGTCTGAAGAACAGTTTTGTGAGTAAATATTTAAGCACTGCATTTTCTGGCCTTTTCACAAATTAGTCTTTTATATGAGAGTTTTGCTATTGACTTCACTGGTTAAGATGCTGCTTGTAAGCACAATGGTCAGATAAATACTCTCATATTTCTAAGTATTCACCTGAAGTATTCAGCTGGAGATTCTATTGCACCCCAGTGTGGTGGGGGAGGAAATGTGGCAGAAGTTGCTCTTACAACGTGAATCAAATTCCCACTCTTTAGAGGTTTCATTTAAAGTATGTTTGAACTGAATTAATGAGAAAAGAATATCATTGGAGAAATCAATGAAAGCCTTTATTTTACCTCCAAAAGAATAACTCCTTTTCTTACCTCCGTAAAAGTGATGATTGCTGCAAGCCTGGTCTTCAATTGGGTGGCCAGCCTTTAAGGACTGTTGCAATACAGGGAAACTTTCAGATTCGACCCCCTGGGGAAGACAAGTGTTGTCACTTTTTTACTGATCCAGTTACAACAGAAGTTACCACCAAAGTAGACAAGAAAAAAGTTACACGCAGTTTCCTCTTAGAATTAACAAATAATTTAAAGTTGCATAACAACTGTACTATTGCTAAATTTACCCAGTGGCTTATTTAGGGCCAAACTTTTCCAGTAAGAAATTATTTCAAAACACAGAGCTGTATTCCATTTGCTTGAGAAGAGTCTTCCCACATTTTTTTCTTCAATCCAGGCAAGCAGCCAAGGGACAGGAGGCTTCCTGGGCTCTCAGTAGCTCTTCTCCTTGGTAAAGCCCAGGGGCGCAGACGGTCCCGGTCCCCAGCATAGGCAGCCTCTGCCAGTGTATCATGAGATAGCAGTGCCTTTTGAAAACATCTGCGGTGAAAGCCATCAAGACGCAACACTTTACATGCGAAAGGAGACTTACAATGATGGAAATATGTGGGTTGAGGTGTTTGAGTGCAGCAGCAGACCCAGCCATCAAGCCACAGTGGCCTCCCGCAGGGAAAATCACCGCGTCCAACTTGGGTACCTGCTCGTGGACCTCCAGCCCCACGGTCCCCAGACCCGACAGGTAGGCAGCACTGTCCTCCCTGCAGGGATGAAGGGCACAGCTCAGCAGCGATCACCTCGCAGGTGTCCACGCCATGACAGTTCAACCTACTGCTTTGAAGACATCGTTCAGCGGAAAAAGATACACGCGAGAGTAAATTGCCAGCACGAGGGCAGAAGGCCATACAACAGGACACTGCCATCAGACAGACCACCGTGTGCTGTGTAAAGCGTGACGTTGCCTACTGGGAGAAAACTTGTGCTGTTGACAATCCCCCCAAATAGCCTTCAGGGCGAAGAGCACGTATATCTGTCATTACCAGTACCAGGTGTTTACAGAGCAGGTAAGGCAGAAGTCATTTTCCCATTTCCATCACTAACTTATGCTTCATAAATTTTAAACGTGGCAGTCGAAACTAAAAGCAAAGTCTCAGGAGATCTCCTTCTCTGAATTTATAAGTCGAATTTAGCATTTGTGATAAATTGGAATTTTCATGGAATTTAAGCACTGCGTTCAACCTCGAGAATACCAAACAGATTGCTACAGTTAAGTCTTTCCACAATCCAGGGCCAATATCTGATACCTTCACATTACTCTGGAAGACTCTGGAAGGATAAGAGAAGCATTTCAGTGTGCCAAAACACTCACTGGTAAAGCATTTTCAGGCAAAGGTAATTTAATGAGCAGAATAGGGACAAATAGACTCAAAAGATTGAAGAAAAGTCCACTGTATAGTCACACAATTGACTTGGATCTATTTCTAAAAGCTGCTCTGCTTTTTATTTAAAAGTTAGCAATGATATAAAAGTAGAATGATACAGGAACAAAAAAAGATAAGATCTCTGTATGCCTGTGTGTTCTGCTTTTTCTGGCAAATGGAGAGGCAAACAGAATTACAGATCCAGTGACTTCATTTACTTAACCCAGGACGTTTGGGTACTGGAAGCTACGCTTTTGTTACTGTTGGACATGCACAGAGAGGCTCAGCACAGGAGCATGGAATGCCTAGAAGGTGGAGACCAAGGCCGGCTTAAGAAGTTGCCTCACATATATAGACAAAACACAGCAAATTCCTCAGGGAGAGAGTCTATATAACTACACAAGAAACTATGGCATGAATGAACTTCCACTCCTGTGGCACAGCTAAAGGCGAAGGCAAGAAATCATCGTGGAATGGGTAACTGAACCCTTGGATTTATTGTCTTTATCAAGATACTTGAAGGAGCTCTCTCCTCCTTCTCATCCGTGATAAAATATGTCACTGGTCCAATGAACAATACTTCCGGACCCTTATTCGCAAATAAGATTCAGAACTGAGTTTGTGGAGTTACCCTTGCCATGGTTACACAGAAAAACACGGGGACCTGCAGAAGAAACGAGGGCCTGGGATATTCAATTGGCAAGTAAAACTTCTCTAACAACTGAAAATTTTGCCCGACAGAGACTGCTCTGGACATGGAGATTTNTTAGCAGTTTGAATGAATGTTTCAGATAATCACATTTTCCTTGCTAACATCAGTTAAAACACCAGTTCACTTGTCAGCCTTTAGCTTTTTATTATAAAATGGGTTATTTTATTTGCACTGTGACTGATTACCTTTGCTTTGTGAAAGCAAACATATCTCAGTATCACAAGCCTTTGAAGGAAAATCAAGGAAAAGGTCAGATAAAACTAAAGACTGTGGATTTACACAAGCATTTATGAGTCAGAGCTAGAAATCAGGCCATTTGCCTTTCTGAAATGTGCAATACATCAGCAATCAAATATGGGCTGTCGGGCCTCAGTTTCCCAATAAAACCTTGATGTGGCAGCTAGAAGACTCTGCTCCCCCGCTCTCCAAATAAAGGGCTTGAAAGCTATCGGCTGTGCTTAGTAGAGTAACAGCCCAACCAGATTGCAAACTAATGAGGATCGAGTCTGAGCAGCATTTGGATGTGGAGCTACACAAGAAAAAAATGGAATCTCAGGGAAGCAAGATGTGTAATTCAATCTGTAGCACTCTTACCTCGCTGATTCACAAATCAATCTTTCTTGCATCATCCCAGAGGTACTGTGTTACTTACTGGCAATATTCACTTTGCATTTGTAATGAGGTCCTGAATATCTACAGTTATTAAAGATCCCACATTACCTAGGGAGCAATTAGGTAGGTTTAACGATCAAATTCCAACTTGAAAAATCACATTTCCTTCCTGGGATTTCACAGGAGGTTGTGGTTGGGTAAAAAGATTCCTTCCTCTAATTAAAGAACTCTTGCATGACCATTTGTAAGTATGTAAGTAAGTATACGTATACTTACAAATATCTGAAGGGTGGGTGTCAGTAGGATGGGGCCAAGCTCTTTTCAGTAGTGCCCAGCAACAGGACAAGGATCAATGGGTACAAACTGAAGCAGAGGAAGTTCCAGCTGAACATGAGGAAGAACTTCTTCCTTCTGAGGGTGACGGAGCCCTGGAACAGGCTGCCCAGGGAGGTTGTGGAGTCTCCTTCTCTGGAGATATTCAAGACCTGCCTGGACAAGGTCCTGTGCAGCCTGCTGTGGGTGACCCTGCTTCGGCAGGGGGGTTGGACTAGATGACCCACAGAGGTCCCTTCCAACCCCTACCATTCTGTGATTCTGTGATCAT
>Ga0065711_1006483_pt1 | contig 29597 bp, 13 predicted proteins | sample Hoacrofraction12_FD_59098 | JGI IMG/M metagenome (GOLD analysis project Ga0065711, IMG submission 59098) | Hoatzin crop microbial communities from Cojedes, Venezuela - Epithelial fraction 12 v2 (version 2) | ecosystem: Host-associated > Birds > Digestive system > Esophagus > Crop | place... | reverse complement strand
TGGACAAGGTCCTGTGCAGCCTGCTGTAGGTGACCCTGCTTCAGCAGGAGGGTTGGACTAGATGACCCACAGAGGTCCCTTCCAATCCCGACCATTCTGTGATTCTGTGATTCTGTGAGTTTTTATGAAAGCCACATGGCATATGGAAATGGCATATGGAAACTTGTTAACACTGAAAGGGAAGGAGAAAAGTGGCACTGAGTGATGAACTTCCTGGAAATGTTTAAAAAGCTGAATCACAGTCATCTGCAGAATTCCTGATGGAGTGCACTGAGATTGATATGAAGCAAAGAGGTTTCCAAAGCTCTCCATCACCTGAATGATAGCAAAGTGCTAGACACTAACCATATGTCAACTGTACGTTGCAGAAAGATCTTCCGCCTCCTGAGAAAAGAGGGTTTGAAATCATTAGCACAGCCTAGAAGTGTGGAAAGTGAGGGATTGTCATGTAACCACACAAAGAAAACTACCTATAAAGACTGTATCAGCTAACCAGTTTTTCACACTGCTGCCTACTACAAGGGAAAGTTTTGTATTTTAATCTCAAACAGAATCAGAGGGGTAGTTGAAAAAACATCTGTAACATCAGCAGGGGTGAATTTGGCGCCTCTGTGTGGAGAAGATACTTTTACTTGAGCAATTTATCATGTAATGGCAGATCTGAATCCAATAGTAATTAGTGTTTAATTGACTTTACTGGCACATTCAATGCTTTGTACCTCCTCTAACTATGCAATATCCTTTGTGTATATGCATTTTAATCAAAGCTGAATTTTCCAAGAATATTTTCTGTATTAGAATGGCTTGAGGTCTTATGTTACAAATGATGGACTAGTTTAGGAGCCAACCATGGCATCATCACTCACAAAATAATAAAGAAACAATAGCCTCTTTCATCTTACTAAGTCCCAAAGTTCTGTACCAAGTAAATAATAATTAAGCAGATGAACATTTAATGAAAATGTCTACATCAAAGAAGATGTATATCACATTAAAAATATATTTAGCTTCAAAACATCCCCACCATCTAGCCATTGCTTATCAGGCTTAACTGCATACAATGATGAAAGAGTTCTCTGATTTCACAGCCCTTATAATTAGTGATTCTCTTCCAATTACCTTCAAATTTGGCAGCCTGTGTGACTATTATCCTGACTGTATCCCTTTCTAGGATGTTATGCTGCTGTTGTATTCCACTTCTATGCCCATTAGGGAGGTGGTTTATCTCTTGAGTCTTATTGAATCCGACGGGAACCTTTCCAGTTACTTCAATAGTTGCTGGATCAAGATCACGGTAAATTCTAACTTGTTTCTTTATGTTTCCTTCATTTGCCCGTGTAGCTAGAGCCAGGTGCCAGTACACCCTCTCCTTCAGATTGGTGTTTGGTGTCTATTCATTTTTAGTTGCTGTTTGGATGAAGCCAAAAATGCAGATTCTTGCACAAGGCAGGAAAAATGTCAGGCTTCACCACTATCTGGAATAATGAGAAGCAGCTGGTTTTACACGAGGTAATTCATGATCCGCCAACAGACAGGGCAACATGTGGAATAGAGACCAACCCCAGTCAGCTGTCGAGAAAAAAGGGATTGCCCCCTGTGGACTTTTCCACACTTACCTTTGGCAATTGTTCATATGGTTTCTGAATTTTGAAAGGTTCAGAGATTTTCTCACCACACTGAAGCATGAAATCTGTGGCTGTCAGTGCTGTGTGGACTGGTAAAACTTGTTACTAACCAGGTGGCACTACTTTTCTGTACACACAGAAATCTGCATAGGATTCCCTATTCTGTTATCCCAACTTGGTTTGCAGTTTTGTTTAGAGAAAATCACTTCCTTCTCATTTTTTTTTATTTCCATTTTCTCCATGAAAATATTTCTTCCTGCATACAGGGATGATCTCTGTGATTTGATCTAGGACAGGGGATGGTGGTGAGGCGAAACCATCTTTCCATAATAAAGGAGTCTCAAAATCTGCCTAAATCTCTGTGCGCATATACATATTTTCTTTTTTTCTAGAAAATACTGTACAAAACAAGTACTGATCAGATACCTGGAATAATATATGAACAGCTCCACAGATTAGCTCCTCCTGGCACCCAGAAAGAATCGATACCTTTAGTTACAGATAGATCTATCAGAGACAGTAAGGACAATAAAAACACCTTTTCTTGCTGAAGGAATTGATTCAATTTCCAAGCAATTGCCTAGAAATCAATTCAGAAAAATCAAAATACAACTCCTAATTATGCCTTATTTCATTTTGGAAGTGGTGTGAATTTATGCCAGAAAATGAGGGGGCAATTAGAATCACAGAATAATAGACCCATTAATGTTGGAAGAGATCTCTAAGATCATCAAGTCCAACTGTCAACCCAACACCACCATGCCTACTAAACCATGTCCCGAAGTGCCACATCTACACGTTTTTTAAACACCTCCAGGGATGGTGACTCCAGCACTGCCCTGCGCAGCCTGTTCCAATGCCTGACCACTCTTTCAGTAAAGAAATTTTTCCTAATATCCAATCTGAACCTCCCCTGCTGCAACTTGAGGCCATTTCCTCTCGTCCTGTTGCTAGTTACTTGGGAGAAGGGTTGTTCCATTTAGAGCCAGGGGAAAAGCATCAAAAGTCTTTGAAAGCTCATTCTTTCCACCCAAACTCAGATCAATAAATCAAAAGAGTTTTTAGAAACTGTAGATTTGTGTCTTTTATGTGTATTCTTTTGTCCTGAAAAAATTTATGCTCTCCTTCAAAGACAGGGTTTTACTACTTCAGCAAATTTTAGCCCCCTAGCTTGCACTTTGCTGTCCCTAAGAGCAGTAAGTTGACTGAAGCTCACATCATTTTAAGGTGAAGTCCCAGCTATAACTCAGGTATAACTGAAGTTCCACCTTGGCTACATGCTTTCTCCGCACCTACCTGCTCAGCAGATGATGAGTCTTCAAGAGGTGGTGTTTTAGACAAAGGACAAACTGTTCTCAGAGGCAGAGAAAGCACCATCACTTATTTTCCTCTCTCTATCTAGGATTCTCTTTCTAAACTGCCTGCACCAAGCCCGTTTTACAAATGTTCAGCAAATAGTTTTTCCACCACTCACTGTCTGGCTCCACAAAGCCTCTCCCCACCATGCTGACCCATCCTAAAGCTGCACTGTTATGTTAGCCTCACAGAAACCCCTAGGAGCTGAAGTAGCTGTAATTAAAGGTTTTCAGCTACAGGGCTGTCAAATCCTTTTGTGTATCTGTTTTGGCAAGTGCTTCAAATCCTACAGCAATATTAAATAGACCATCTGTTAGCCTTCATTAGGCTCTCACTCATCAACAGGACTATTAAATATAACTGAGCGTGCTAAAGGAAACCTTGACATCTGGGCTTTCAGTTGGAACAGTGATCAATATTAATAACAAAACTATTTCACCTGAATTTATTATTAATAGAAAGTTAAATACAGCATAAATATGGATGCTTTGACCTACAACACAGCTTTAATATAACTAATCTAAATGATATAGTGAAACCCAACTTTATTACTATCAATATCTGTAGTGATGTAGGTACCCAAAGAGCTCCATGGCACTGGCCCTGTTCTGAAAACATGTGAAGAACTGGTCGTCACTTTCATCTTTGTAAATGACAGGGCAGATAGGACCATGCTAAACACAAGAGATGTTATAGAAAAAGACCTACAATTACAAAATACCCAGTGGACCTTGTAAAAGGCTTATTCTCTTCTTCTTTGCAACAACTTCTTACGTATTTAAGGATAAGGTATAACATCTGCCTTGGTCGTCTCTTGTCTACATTAAAAACAAGCTCCCAAAGCACTCCTTTGAGACAATGTTTTCTAGACTCTTTTACTTTTCTCACTGTTCTTTGGACTCTGTCTGCTTACTCCTTGCTTATAATTAAAGCACTGGGATATTCACCAGTTCCTCGATATTCCAGCTGAAGGATGTTGGGCAAATTCTTTCACAAGTTTCACACATACCACTCCCATTTACATAGTGAGTATGATCCCTGATTGGGATTTTTCCTTTCCTTTCCTTTGAAGAAGGACATGGTCTAGTCTTTCCACATTTTATATAAGTACAGCTCATTCTTCCCAAATCCATACAATATTTTGTGTGTTTCTCTATGGAACTGTACCTTATGTATTTCAGACCAATTCCATTATGGTCATTTTAAATACTAACTGTGTCTTCCAGTGTTCTTGTAGACCCAGTCAGCATGGCGCTTTCCACCAGTTCTATTATTAGACAAAATATTGATCAATATGGGAATCACGAAATGCTACTAAGTAACTTCATCCAATAGATCCTTCCAAACTAATACTAAGGGACTGATTACTGGTCTTTGAAAATGTCAGCTGAAAACTAGTCTGTTCCAGAAAGTTGCTGGAATCTTACTGTAGCTTATTTCAGAATATATTTTCCTACAGAGCAACAGAGTCATAATCAAAAGCCTTACTGAAGTAGTGGTATATCACTTCCAATTTCTTCCCCTCTGTGTAAAAGACCATTTGCATCTTGTGCAGAAAAGCAATAGTTTGGATCATCTAAGAACAAGGACACTTCATCCAGGCGACTGCTTCAGTAGCAACTGTATCGTATAAACGTACTCATAAACATGTCAGGTCTTATCCTAAAGTCTTTTTGCCTCCATCTTTCTGGAATAAGTGAGTCACACTGACTAATTTCTAATCCTGATTTTACGGTCTTGGTAACTGGAACATGATTTGTCTCCTCTACTGTGTAGGGAGATGAAAAAGGTACTCGCATCAACCTCTGTGCCTCACTGGTTACTATAGAGTCAACGATGGGTCTGAAACCCTTGTTCTGTTGCAAATACCCAAATCACTGGCAATGTTATGATGTGTCTGAAACTTATTCCTCAGTTTATTATGGGCCTGATCGAAAAACTCTGTATCTGAACTGCCTTGCCTAAACCTGGAGCTCCAAATCTCTGCTGTACAGGCAAAGCTGACATTGAAACAAAGCAAGACTTTGAGGCTGACAGAGAGGGAACATAGCCTGCCGATAGCCTGGCACACAGGCAGCATGAGAAGAGATGTCAAACCTTGCAATGTACATGATGGGAGCTGAAACGCAGTCACTAAAAATTCTAACACCATGCCTTACGCCTCCATCACACACACATCAGTGGGACCCTTTGTATCACAGTTTATCCATAAATGGGAGAAATTGATTTCCAACAGACAATCGTTGGGAAACTGATTAATGTTGATGAGCATGATAGAGAATCCAGTTCCGATTATATGAAGCCCAGCTCCTGAAAGCAGTTTTTGTGAAATTTTCAGATGAGTTATTTGAGATTTTGATTTTTTACCTAGAAGAGTCATAATTAAGGCAAGCTCAGAGTACCATATTTGAAGGACATTCTACCTCAGAAGAGGTGACATCAGTACATCTTTATTCTGCAGCTGTTTTCTCCTACAGTGTCTGCCACATGATGGAATTTTATATTCACATTAATGTATCAATATCTAACAAAAAAAATTATTCCCCAGAACATCAGTATAACCAAAACAAGATTTGCCTCTGTGTTGAACTGATCGTATTGAAGAGAAACCCAAATATTTACCCTGGTTTTGCATAACAAACTATTTTGGCAGGTGAGATGCGATTCAGATTTGTTAGTATACATTGGTGCAGGTCTGAGCATAATTATTTCTCAGAATCCTAAGTACAAATGACCAGATGCTCAGCTGAATCCTGTACACCACATGTCAGCCTGGCCTACTATTTCACGTAATTTCCTTAACACTGAAAACAAACGAAGTGAACAGAGTCCAGTTCAACTGCTGCTTTCCTCAATTCTTTCTGAAAGCTCTCCAGATATAATCTGGGTTTTTGTACTTCAGAGATTATTTGTTTCTTATTTTGTGGCAATTTAACCTTCCATGAGTAAAAATTCTGTGATTTTGTCCCATGTGAATCAAACACCATCAATTAAACATCATAGTGAGATGTATTTTCTAGGCTTATACTCCCTTACTTATTTCAGCAATTCACACTAGTATATCAAAATATCCCTGCTATAGAAATAAACAAGCAGCTGTAGCAGCAAAAGCCAATGGAAGATCTGGAAGATTAGCCTGGCAAGAGCCCACTAGAAGGCCAAGACTCAATGTCAAGACATGCCCTATTTTGCAAGCAGTGGGTGGTCATAGATGTAATTTCTGTCCTATAGTTAGCTGTAATGTTCAACAGAGATGATATTGCTATGGTATTTAAAGAGTGCATTGCTCCAGCACATCTTTGCTGTAACTTTCATTGATAGTGGGCTCCCAGAGTTAGTAGCCCTGTACCCTTCTAGTGGAAAGCCCTAGACTGAGACTGAAATAATGTATTCTCATTGACAGAAATATCTTCCAAGGAAATGGAGCAGCTGTTTTTGTTGTAGAGACAAAAAGTACACATGGGAGCACAGCAAGATGATTGAAAGGGAAATAAATCCAGTCCAGAGAAACCAATTTGTAGTGAGTCAGTATCAGAACTGGACAGAAGAGTCTGAACTATGGTTGTGGAATGGTCACATGTAAAGGTAATGAAAACTAGTTAAGTCCTGCATTATGACTATGTCCCTTAAAAATGACATAAATGTCAGTTCTTAGTGAAAGAGAAGACTATTCTTCCTTTCCAACCAAGGGCATGTATTTCTGCCTGTTTGCTTATGCTGGCATAATGGTTTTATGGCACGTGATGGATCAGACCAAAGACTGATTTGGCTGGAAGTTAAATTTATTTGTTTTCAACAAGTTAATTTGCAGCAAGATCAGTTTTCTGAATCACTAAATGACTTTACAGAAGCTGATGTCTTCACAAGAAGAGCAAGAATAAACAGCAAGACTTGGCAACAATCTAGTTTTGTGCCAGAGTAAGATGATCTTTATCTGCAGTCTAATTCAATGAATCTGCTTTTGGGACACAAGCTACTTTGGCTAAGTGCCGTGCTGACATGAATGCTTGCCCTGAGCTAGGTAGGATACCTGTTGGTGCAGTTGCATCTTTATTCCTATTTATTCTGTGTCCAGTGACATTCTTGGAGAGAAATGTCACCATGTATTTCCAGCTGTTGTCATAAGGTTGTTCTTGTCATTTATTAAATACTTCAGGACTGATGTGTATAGGTACAAATGCCTTAATTTCACTATTGTGAGTTCTGGGAGAGAAAAGAGTAACTGTTCTAGAACGAAATCTCTCAAGTTCTAGTAAAAGGTGTGTATCGTATATTGGAAGTCACTCAGAAATTTCATTTCTGCTGATACTTCCTGAGAAGTTCTGTATATTTGCTTTGAGAGACTTCAGCATTTCTTAATAACTGAAAACAAACAAACAAACAAGCCTCTGAACATAATTAAATCAATCCTAATTGTTTACGTAGCACTCAGTTTTCATGGCCCCAACATACGAACAAGTACTGGAGACTCTATTTACGCAGTATTGACCTTCACACAATATTGTTTGTGGCTTGGCATACTCAATGAAGGTTGTGACTTTACCATACCTATCTGCTTTCTGCATTACATTAATGGAACAAAAATTATACTGGGAAAGACACATTGAGAGAAATGGCAAACAGGTCATGGGAAGATGTTTAAAGGAGTTGCTATCTGGGAAAAATGACAGTGCTACAATGGCTTCCTAGGCTACCACTTGTCAACAGAACCAAAGTATCTAATAGCTGTGCATTCTTGGACCACCACAACTTCAAAACAAGAGTGAATTAATTTTGTGCAATTTACTTTTAAATGGGATAGACCAAAACCATGCACATCACTATTTCCTGTTGATCAAATAACCTGTGGTGACTGATATATTCATTGTACCTTTGTGTGCCCAGTTTGGTTGTGTAGCTTCAAAGTATATACAAAACAAACTATCTATGTAAAGAATTTATAAGCAACGAGCTTGCACAGAGTTTTGAAGTCTTGTGTAAGAGCAATCTTGGCCAGTGACGGTAGCAAGAGTAAGCAGAAGAAACTTCTACTGGACAAAGACAGTAATAGCCTTTTTTCTAATGGGTATCTTGTACTTTAAGTAGATGACAGCTATAGATAAATAGCAAGAATAAAATGAAGGGAATGATGGCTGGCAAATGGCTCAGAAGGGGAAAGATTTTTCTAGCGTGGAATGTGGCTGAGGCAGAATTAGTCCTCAGGAAAGATGAAGAAGAGAATGAAGAAACGAGAGGGTGGAAGGTGGCTGCAAGCGAACAGGGGAAGTAGTGTGGAGGAGACGGAGAGTGGACAACAGCCATTTCAACATGAAGTCCAAAATTAATCCTTTGTAGAACAATGTGCTTATACTATAGGATTTATTCATTCCCTCAGCAGCACCTGAGACAGTTTAGGCGGAAAGTCCATGACTTTAAAGTATCTCTAAGAAGCATGGAATGATGCTTCCCATGATGGCTACTATTGCTCAAATGGCACAGTGTGTCACCTCAGTTTGTACTCCCTGACACGGATGAAGCTGGGTCATCTCTGATTAATTATCTGGCCTAGAGGAATGCTTGAAAAACACAGATGGGTTGAGTGTCTATTAATCCTTCTGCAATACTGAACACCTTCTATGCATTCAAACTCACTGTTACAACTTTGTGAGTTTTCTATGGAAATCTTTTTGTTTAGGAATGGGACATCAATTTACGATCCCTAAAACTGAAGGAAATCTCCCGGCAATAATTACTAAGAAAGTCCATAATGTGTCGGTTCATGTTCTTCACCTGTAATGGCAAGTAAAACTCCAAATGATGGAGTTATGATTTGATTCATCAAATCGAGCTAACAAATTCTCTTGGGCTTAAAAACTGGGCCAGAATAGACTGTCTCTTGATATTTCTGCAAGAAACAATGGCATGTTAATAACAGCAAAAATGAAAAATAATTAAAAACAGAAGGCCTGATTTCCTCTCCCCAGAATTTTGTTCACTGTGTTTCTGGATCAGGGAAGACTTTTGTTTATAGTAGGACCAGGTTCAAAGTATCCATAGTATTTCTTATTTTTCAAAATCATTTAAAAAACATTTCTAATTCTTAACAAAGACTCATATCACTTTTATTTCTTCTGAACTGATTCCCATTTGCTAGTGGATTATAACTGAAAAAATTCTGTACTGGCTAGATAAATAGCTGCCTGAGGCTGTTCTAGTAGCTAAGGGGTGTATGAATTAAATGACCCAGTTGTTCTCTTCTGTCTTCATTCTGTGATTGTTCTGAGCCTGTGCAATGTTTCTATGACCTTCACTAGAGGATTAATGGGAGTTATTTCCTCTATTGGTGCAAAGCAATTATGAATGCCATCTTGCTTTGAGATGGTTTAAATGAAAGTTGCCACTAGAAAAGTTAACCTTCACCTGTCATAATACTATTATGTTATCTTGGGCTAATGGTGAAAAGAAGTCATGATTTCATTTTATTTAAATTTCAGCTGGGTATTTGACCATAAAATTATTTATAAAAGGAAACACAATAAAGACAGTAGATCAAGAGTTCAGCAATGAAGAAGAAAAGTGCTGTGCTATTGTCTGGAATTGTAATTATAGAAAAAGCTTCAGTGTAAACCAGAATGGATGAGGCTTAGGTACTCAAAAGATTCTATACAAGGCTGACTGCATTATTGTCCTTTGAAAATCCCAATATTTGACTATTTTATACTCGTGACGTTTGTAAACGCTCATGACAATGGCTGACACAAGATCACAGTTAAGTTTTCAGTCAAAACATCCATCCTCAAATGTAAGGTAAAGGCTAGCCTAAAATTGCGGACAACCCTGCCTAAGGACCAATTTTTATCTTTCTTTTGCTCTCTTATATTTTCTATAAGCACAGTTTGGTGAAAATGAAGGCTAGATAGTATGGATTCTTCAAAAGTAGCATTAAATGTAGAATAGTAATGCCACATCTGGTCATTTCCATGTATGTGTGATTGGGTGAGAGAAGTGGGAGAAATTACGTAAGTAAATCAGTCAGACAGGGTGGGTGGTTGAAGTGAAAATAGATTTTCATTTGAATATATAGATGTCAAATAGGTTGGCTGGGATTAACAAATTTAGTTTTCTTTAACTTTAGCTTTTTGAAGATGTATATATTTTGGGCAAAGTGTAAAACAAACAGGTTGCAGGGTCCAGCATTTTGTGGCTAGTGATCAGATCTCTGCTTTAAATCACTAAAGCACTGCTGTTCTAGGATAGGCTTCTCCTCATCTCAGGATGTAACAAATTGTTCCTAACTTGGTGAATCAACATTTTTCAACAGAAAAAGATATCTTCTAGAAATTTCTGTCCAGCTCTAATAAAAAAAGATGAACCACAGGCTCAACATGGCATTCTGCAAACTCTAAGCTCATGCAAATTGCCCTTGCTCAGTGGAACTACTTGAACAAAATTTGCTCTTTTTCATGAGGTAGAATCAAATCCTAAATGAGAGAATTTAGCATATACAAATATATAGACAAAAGTACCACCATCCACTTTATTTCTAGCATAACTCCACTGACTCTAATTTCCTTCTTCTCAGGTGTTTTGTTGGTAGTTTTTTTAGGGGGAGGGAGTGGGGGACACGGACAGACATTTTTCTTAGTTTATTATAGAACCTATTAAGGCTGGAAGTGCATGGTAGTCAATGTAAAGAAACACAAAACTGAACCTGACTGTTCCGGCCAGAGGAGGACTGCACCCTGATAAACTCGTTTCATTATTGCTGACCCCAGGCAATGTGCCAATCTACTGCATCCTGCTGGGAAACTTGCATAAACATATACCTGCAGTCAAGAAAAGCACAAGGGGATAAATGTTCTAGAGCTAGAAATGGACACTGCTTTAAGGATTTGCACTGATAATGCACACTCATTTTTACTTTTTATAGTCTGTTTAGATTGTACCATTAATGAAGTTACCTTTTTTTACCTCTCCTTTACTATCAGGATAGGGACAATGTGATCCTAGTAAATATATTAGTGAGAATTCCCATAGGATAACTAGTAATAATTATAGAATACTTGGGTCAAATACAAGATACAGTGTGACTAGGAAACATGGAGACAGTTAAATTGCATCTTAGTATCTATGTGGAATATCTTGTACCTCTATAATTATATTATCAAGGTGAAAGATGGGCAAGTATGAAACAGTCATTGAAATTAATATCATGAAGTGTAGTATTTACAAAGGAATATATTATATTTGTCTCAGATGATGTTGAAAAGGGCAGGTGGAATTACTATTTTGTAGCCTTTAATATCTTTCAGTTGTAAAGGATCTTTGTTTAATGTCATCTCAGCAGGAGTTTAGCAAACATGTAACTAGCTTTTTTAATGAGGTCATTTCAGGAAGAAAGTTCTTCTCTTATTCTCATTTCAAACCCGTATTTCCTTCCGTGATACTTCTTGCCATATTTTCATAAGCTTTTACAGAATACAATTCTGTAAGCCTTCTCACACCTAATCTTTACATGGTTTGAATTCGCACATTAGAATATAAGTACTTAAAAATCGAATTTATGTTATCATTTATGTGGAGAGTACCCTCTTCCACTGAACTTTTTATGCAGTTGTATTGCAGATATGATGATGTAGTACGGCTCTTTGCCAAGTCTGTAATAAGAATAATGGACACATTTATCAGTTCTATTGGTTTTATACAAAATTTCAGTAACAAGCGTGAAAGAGGTTGGAGATGGTTTTTGTTCATGCTTCTGAACTGGGCAAGAAGCTGTACAAAAGACATACAACTTGTTTGCCTCAAACACTTTATTACTTAAGATGTCAACACAGGCAAAAAGAATACTATTCAAGTTTTAATGCAGAAGATCAAGTTGCACACAGATCAAATTAATTGCCTTGGGTCAAGCAAAGAGATTGCTGGCGACCTAGGACTTGACCTGCAAACCAGCATCTTCCGCCACCATTGTACTGCAAAACTACCTGGCTTCTCAACCTGTCATTCAGACCCATAACCCAAGTTTTCAGTGTGTATTCTCTCCATGAAGAGACTGATACCAACCAAAATGTGCCAACTTCTTGTGTATTCTGAAACGGTGTGAAAACTCTACGGTTTCATTCATCTTTTGCAATAAAAAGAGCCATAAACTCTGTACAGCTTACAAAGTTCAATCCTACATGGATGAAACTAAGATGAAGGGACACATGAAAGATTCTTTGAATGCACAAGACTAGGTTTGAATTCTGCAGAATTACTCAGAAGTTAGCATTTGACACTATTAAGGAGAATAACTGAACTGGGATGGAAGGAAGGAAGAATAGGGTCTTAAACTGGAGCTATCTGCCCTGATTTAGAATCATGGCATATGTTTCTACTTAAAGATCTTTAACCTAACGAGCAACTCCAGCTTACAGGAACAGAATATATGAATGGATAAGGACATGTAAACAGATACATGTATTGAAGGGTATAGTGCTGACTATTTCTATGGTATTAGATAAGAATTAAAGACACATTAAGAAGTTATGTGATGGATGGGAAAAGAAAATTAAAAGATTAATTACTTAATGGGAAGCAATTTCTTAGACCATTCTTCCTGGGTCATCATGTTCAGAACTATGAGGCAGGTAATTACCAGTTCTTTTCCATTTCTCACACTATGTGGAGACCAGATCAATACAACTCTTCTTACAGTCACCCTGGTACTTGTCTGTTCTACACTGAAGAAAAATATCTAGCTCCTTTGTTTCAAGAAGGAAGGATGGGTGCAAGATGAGTGGTCACTTGCCTTGCACTCTGTCAGTGTCTCTCCTATGGACAGCCTCCTTGACAAGATGAAAGAGAACTGCATGTTCTGGACTTTTCTAGGGGAAAGAAAAAAAACCCCTCCAGCCTGTGATGCATGATTAGCTACGATTTAGAAAATACTTTAAGACTTTCTCCTTAAAAACATTATGGAGGGGTCCTTCAGTGCTACCCCATTACAAATAACAAAAGTCAATGCTTATTGTTTAGTAAAGCTACCACCTGATTATCCATCAACTTTTCCCACTCCTTGTGTTACTCTGAGACTGTAATGGCAATGCTACCTTAAAGCACACATGGCACATGTCTGGAAAAGTGCTTGAAAGAATCAGCAGCATATGCAAGAGTGGATCACTTCTATCTCAGCTTAAAGCCTGCCTTATCTCAGTTGCCACTGTAGACTCAGGTTACATAGATAGATGGGGTCCTGCTATTTGCACTAGCTGCCCTGCTGCTGTCTTGCTCCTCTAGCACTGAGACAAGCAATTGGAATTGATATTATGAAGGAGGAGCAGTATGAGGTGACATCAGTTTATTTACATTTGCTGGCTTTCAATGAGATTGAAAACAGGTTGAAGAATCTGCACTCAACCCAAATACAGCTTCAGCTGGAGCACGAAACATCCAGTTTAGGTTTCAGGAGGACCCTTTTAATGAGAAGGAAGTAGAAGTGAAGGAATAGATTGCTTGAGGAAGGTGCTGAGTCCTCAGCTGTGGGCATTTTTGAGCAGGTAAATGAAGTTTTGTCAGGAATAATTTCCATGTAGTTTCTCTGGCTTTGAGAGTGGATACAGCGAATGTGCCTTCTGGAGATACTTTCCAAATCAATTTGTCCATTATGCTACTTACTATTCAGTCCAGGCTTAAAGATGGAGCTCTCCTAGGCTGAAGATGCCTTGGGAAGGTTGGAATTCAGATCAGATATTCAGTGTCTGGTTCAGCCTGTCTTATGGGATTCTTGCACTAATGGGTGAACTTTAAGGAGTCCAAGCAAGCATTTCATCAAAACTGCCCTGCTCCAGAGATAGGGCAGGGGTCATGGGATGCAAAAGACAGAACAGTCTGGTTAAGAACAAAAGCAACTAAAAATCTTTATGAAACAGAGAATATGGGGGAAAAATACATAAATTAAAACATTTCATATTTATTTTAATCTTTAAACACTTGAAAAGGAATTAAAGGAAATTTTGGAGAGTCACTTCAGATTTTAATAAAAAGGGAATTATTAATGCTGAACAACATGTATTGGATCAACAGGACCACTAATTATCCTGGCCACATAGTGATGCAGAATGGCTCATTTTCCACTTCGGAGTGCATCCTACTAAATCTCAGTCTTATCTATTATCCTACTTAAGTTTGTTGTATCACTCTGCAGAAAAATAAGTAACCAGCTTACACACCAAGACTCTGAGATCCTTCAAAAACCAAGAGAGATATACAGAGAGATTATTAAAGCAACAACAAGCAGATGATAATGACTTTTAGGTAAGCAGTTAGGTTACAGTAAAGATGTTGATTTCATCCTTTATCTTCCATTCTTCAGTGGATGCTTCATACCATTAAATTGCATTTACTGCCTCACACAACTTTTCTTGTAATACAACTTCAAACACTTCTTTTTTTTTAAAATTTATAGTGGAAAGTGATCAGACACTTTTATTCAAGTGCCAATTTTACAAAAAAAAATATTTAGTTCAGAAATTAAGTCAATGTAGAACTACATTAAAAAAGTTATTTTGCATCATGATTCTTATATACTCTTGCCGCTTTTCAATTGTTGGATCATGTTTATAGTAGCACAAAATTAAGCTTGAAGGTGCCCGCAGAGTTAATTTCCCTCAAAGTAATGGTTATGTTGATTCAGACATACTGTATCAGCACATTTGTAAACTAAACAAAGGTCTTTCTACCCCCGAGATGTTAACATAGCCTTTTTAATGAATTCCCAATTAATTTTATAAAAAAATTGAATAAATATAAGTTGAATAGAGACATGAGGTAGAACTCTGCCCTCTAAAGGAAGCAGAAATGAAGGTTTTCTTTTTTTCAGTTTTGGTTAATTAACTTTCTCTTTTGGGAATAAGCATGAATCTTAAATTGAAAAGATGTAGGAAAAAACAAAAAAGTATATAAATCAAGAATCTCAAAGGAATAAATGGGAACAGTACACACCTTTTCTTTATCATCCTTATTATAATATACTTCCTTATATTAAAGTTACAGTTAAGGCTGACGTCAGTATTAGAAGGGCTACAAACTTTCACACTTACAGAACAAGTATAAAGGTTAAGGTAAGACTTTTTCATAGAACAACTATCCCATGTCAGCTTACTGTAGGGTGATATTCATCTGCTTTTGGAAAATTATTTTCTGATCCCTGTCTTCATACTGAACTAGCTGGACTACAGGTCTGAGCCAGCAGAGACGTTTTTGACTTTCTATTTGTTAGATGCATTATCCAAAGGAAAAAGTGAGAAGTGTACTCTTGACTGATGAAGAATGTTCTAGCAATTTATTCAGGCTAACGTGAAGAAAAAAAGGCAGTTCTACTCATGAAATGCGCTTGAAAACTTTTAGCTTGATTTTATGTGGAATGTTAACACAGATGATACAGGCATGAAGTCTGTGAAGAATGCATACATGCAAAGGTTCTTTCAAACTCGGTTTGATTTTCTCAACTGTATTCTGTAAAAAAAAATGTGAACAGATTGCGGCCATAAAAAGTTCATCTGATACTTTTAGGTCAGTCTTATTACAAATGTGGGTTGCTGCACACAGAAACCACCACATCTGGGTGATTTCTGGTCAGCTCAGAGCATGGGTAAAGCAATACATCTCCCTGCAACTCTTTGTTTAGATGTGCCCTCAAGGCTAGCCCAGTGTTCAGTTACTCCCACCAATGAAGTAAGGGAAGATGGCCAAATAGTAATAATATATCTGAAAGGCTAGAAGTTATCTCTTTGTAAAATAATAGAATGGAAAAGAAATAATACCAATATCCTCAGAGTGGTGTACTAGGCAAACCAAGGTTGACTGGACAAGGTTATGTATAAAAATGTCCTTAAGTCTAGCTTACACAGTCAGCGCTGATCCAACAATCCTCTCGTATATTCCCAGAGCTCGCCCTCTTTAAATCATTTCCCAACTAGTGAAGCTCTCTGAGCCTCTGAGAACTGGGGTTTCCAGCCAAGGTGGGTCATCATGTTACTTACACAAAACACTTCTAACTCTCTCATTTCATCACCTCATCTGGAGCCTTTTCACACCTAGCAAATTCTCTTACATTTTTATTGCATAGTATATTACCATTCCTTGGTTCTACAGGCTTGCAAAAATGAAAAAAGGTGACAACAGCAGGACATTAAAATAGAATCTATTGCAAACATATCTATGGATCTCACAGCCAGATGGATTTTTCTCAACCTTCCATTCACAGGTTTTAAATTTATATTTCATTTTTTTATAGAAGATTGGGAAGGTGAGGTTCTGCAGAGAGTACCTTAATAAAGTTGCATAGTGGTATTAATTGCCATTCTACACCAGCTAATTATTCACTAATGATAGACTCATTTTGCCTCATGACTTTCCTAGTATGCTGCATTAAGGGCTTTACATTGTCAAGGGTTTTATCTTTCTTTTTGACTATATTTCTAATCCACTAAGGTCTTTGTCTTCCCCCTCCTCCCTTGTTCAAAGCTAGCAAAGATTTCATTATCCCTGTTCTCCTGGGAACCAGATATTTGTGATTTGGCCCCACATTTCTGCGTTCAATCATCTTTCTTTTCTTTGTTGTCAACCCTTTAAAGATGCTCATCTTGGTTTCCTGTAATTTATAGCTTCTCAAAAAGTCTAATCAATTTATGCCTTCCCCACAGGTTCAGATCTGACTTTCAGTGTTGGCTGTTTGAATTCACAGTAACAGGTGTTGCATTTTTGATAACACATTTACTAGTGTTAGCCAGGATGATTTATAAAGGGTGTGTGGGAGGGTTTTTTGCCATCCTTAACACAGATGAATTAGGTGAAATATTTCTCAATCACAAGCTGCCACACAAAGCTTGACTTTCAGCCACAGCATAAGCTCGCTCAGATGGGAGCTCTGAGATTGAGGCATGCCACAAAATACAACAAATACTACAGCAGACTGATCCTTCAGATGTATCTTGTAGCCATGCAGTGTGAGAAGACTTTTCAGACTACTGGAAACTGTTGGAACACTAAGCTGTCTGCAATGAGAGCAACAAATCTATGCTACAATTAAATTGGAGACAATTAGTTCCTACATGGAGGGTTGTGGGCAAAACATCTTCTCATTTAGTTCTAGAGTGAGCAAGAACCCCTCCAAGCAATATCAAATANCTATCCCTTGATTTTTCCAAAAGAAGGCACAGTTTGTGCCTCAAATCCAGTGTCTCCCCTAAGATAAAAATCAAAGAGGATTATTCATGCAGAAACAATTTGACAGGCATGTTGAGTCTCCTCCTCTAAAGAATGATTCCCCTGACACAAAATGCTAAAGTCAGTGCTTCAGGACTCACAGAACTTACCAGTGCTTCAAATTGGCCCAGAGCTGCTGTTCCACTGCTCCTGTGCTTTCACCTCCTCTCCCACAGTGAACTCCAAAATTTAATTTCCCTGTGCTTATACGAGCATTTGGCCTTTGAGCTGGTGGTAGTTATCAACACTGTTTACAATAACAGCAAAAAAACACTGCCTTTTTTTCCTGCATATCTAGTGTCTGTTCAACGACCTTGGGAGATGAAGACAGGGAGAAGTGAGAACAGAGAAACAAGAACAGTAGTGAGGATGAATTTCCAGCAGAGGTCATAACAACTCCCACATCTTCTGTGATCCTTCATCATAGAGAAAGTATCTCTAAGGTCTTATGCTTCTTCAAAATCAGCACTAGATAACATTGTTTCTGAAATAAGAAGGCAGATAGGACTGAAATAGAAATCCTTATACCTACCAATAAGCTATAATACAGACACTACATTGACTTCCAGCCCGCATACCCATAAGTAGTCAGAGCCACACAAGAATGCCGGGACTCTGCCTCCAGAAAAATCCCCTCACCCAGACTACAAACATGCACTAAAGTCCTGAATCAGATTAAAACAAAAAAAAAAAACCACACCACCTGCAAATAGCAATATATAGTCATCCCACAAGCTCCACCACCCAATAACCTTTGCTAAACTTGGCCAGCCCATTTGCAAGTGATTATTGCTGAACTGGTTCCTTCTGTGCCTGCCCTGAAGGCAGAAAAAACAAACACAGGTGTTTCTATTTCAACTAATGCTTGAATAACAGAGCATCTAGGTATATTCCAGCTCCTACAACTGGAAACTCTGATATCCAATTCCAGGCAACAATCCGTCTATAGGCAACTCGCATAAGATTTCTGATTGCTTTTATATCTCAATATTTGAGTACAGAAAATTATACATGAAAGTGTCTTTCAGCAATATTGCTAAGACTAACTTACATTTACTGAAAGAAGTAATAACTTTCTTTTATTATTATCTGGCACTGTAATAATTGATTAGTTGTTAATGTGAAGATGCATCACACAATTGATTTTATTTTGTAAAATTTATGCCATTCTCTCTTCTTAAATGAGAACATTTCAATTTCATCACCCCATCTGACTGCAACTTCAGTGAAGTGATTGCAATAGTCCATTTTTAACACAGTTGAAGTTATCCATCCTTGAATGTGGGGAACTGGCTAGCATCTGAAATTTCTTGGCCTTGAGGATCTATTTTCTGTTACCATTTATTAGAATGAGCATAACCAGTTTTATGTAGCACCTGGAGCTACTCAAGCGCAGGAAGTCTAATGTAACCCCAAAGGAAAAGACTTATTGCACATGCACAGAATAATTATGTAACAGAATATATTTAGTACTGTCACCGAAAATCTGGGAATGAAACCTGGTAACACCAATGTAGTGTTAAAAGGCAGGCATTCTTTATTGCAGCGCTGGATGCACAGGGGATAATTCCACTGAATGTGCATACCTCATACTTTTCCACATGATTTATATAGAACAAAATTGTGCATATTTATTATATTCATGCATATTCTATATTATTCTCTTTGGCAATTGGTATAAACTTTCTCGCTTCCTATGTAAATTATTGCGCAGACTCAGTCACCCTCTTGCATTGTTCCTTTTTGAGTAGGTGGTATCACTTGAGTAGGGGGTCAGTGAGTCGGTGGTCGCGATCTCCCCCTGCCGGAATTACCTTTTACCTACTCGGCTCTCAATCCTGGCAATCCTGGTCAGTTTCTTCAGTCCGCTTCACAAAACCATACTCCATCATTTCTCTTGACAGAAACACAATTACCTACTATTGTTAGCTTTAATGGTTACCTAGAGACTAGACCCTCTGTTCCCAGACCTAGTGTCCTGATGGGTAGGGCTGTACAAGCGACATAGCAACACTGTTCACATTTATGGTCAACTGATTCTATCACCCTGGTTACAGTACTGTCTGGGGTTCTTGGATAGGAATATAGGAATCCTACTGAGAGTGCTAAAGGAGATTAAGGCAGTACAGTCTCAGGCAGAAACGACACTTCTGCACTGTGGAAGTAATTGATATTTCAAAATTTTGTTTAGTTCTGTTAAGAGAAAAAGCCATCATAATTGTCAGGTATATTTGAAAGACAATAGATTTTTGACCATAAATGGAGTTCTCCCTATAGCTATCTGTTGAGGGGACTGCCCTAAACTCCCTCTTGGAGCAGGACTCTGAGACAATATATCAGGAAGCTTATTTTAGCATTAAAAATGATGAAAGCTCTGGGATTCCCATGTTTACAAAGAAGCTTGTCCCACAATTTTGGAATGTGAAATTCTGAGGTTGCTTGCACAAGGTGTTACCCAGAAATCAGGACATAGGAAATTTTACATTTACTACCTCCATAATGTCTACATGATGGAATGCTTTCGATTACTGAGACCACACTCCCCAGCAGGCTAAGAAAATGATGTGGCAGGAAAGTACCTAAGTGTAGGAACCATGTCCAAGTTTTATGACATTTTTGGTAAAACTAATCATTCTTTGTCACATATGACTGCAAATTAGCATGTATGGTATTGAAATGTAAAAATTTCTCAGTAAACCTAGCATTCCTAACTGCCTTGCTGCAAATGCCCTAATAAATAGTTTTCCAAAGGCCAGACAAAATGCTTTTCAAGAATTCAGTCATACATCTAAGAACCATTCTCACAAAATCACCTTTCCTTTCAGCTGGACCTTCCTAAAGCATGGATATAGAAGGAAAAGATGCATGCAGCCAGGGAGCAAGTGGCAATACCTGTTAATACAACACAGGTAGGAATCAACAAAGTTCCGTAATTGTTCCTCAACAACTTTGAGAGCTTTCATCTGCTTTCACAAAGCTTCTGACCTGGTTGGTTACATTTATTGCCACTTGATTCCCAAATAAAAACATAACTCAGTTTTGTGCAGTAGTACAGATAACCAGTAATCATTGGTCACTGTTTCTACCAGGGTTTATTTAGGTATATTAGAATTAATGTCTCTCTGGTAATTAGTATTAAATCTTACTAATTCATATTCATATAGAATTCATTTAAAATCATCTACATAAAGGAAATAATTCTTCTCTCTCTTTTCCCCTCAGAGTTCTTAATTATGTGTCATATTTTCTGGTGAATAGTCACTGGAGAGGAGATAAAGCATCCATAAGAGCTTTTGGAACCAAGAATAATTATTCAATGAAACCAAGTGAGTAAGAGAGAGAGAAATGGTTTAATGGTCTGCTTGTTAAGGAATGAGAAAAGTTGATGGCCTGGAGAAATGGCCCAAATTTGATCCTCAGAATTACAGGAAAACACTGTTGCAGGTGAAATCTCTCATAAGTTATGGAGGTGACTGGATCTTGGTCTCACTGGCTATGTGTGTATATAGAAGTGCGTAGTGAATATTCCATATATACATTTTAAAATCAGTGCAGAAAGCAGTTTTTCAGTATGCATATATATTTCTTCATACATACTAGCCCAAGGGCAAGAGCACTACCCTTAATTTGGTCTCCTCTCTCCCTATGGCATATTGTTGGGGAGGATTTTGAGTTATCTTCTGTAACCTTGAAGTTAGCTAAGCAGTGCTGAGAAAAGTCTTGCGGAATAGATTGTCCTCTAGGCAAATCTTAACTAGGCAACTCTTACATAGTGTCACTGTTTCATAATCCTGATCTCCTAGAAACAAGGCCTATCCTCAATGCTTGGAAAGCCCACTAGCAAGTTACAGATGCTCTGCTGAAAAAACCAGAGGCCACTGAACACAGTGAAGGCATAATCTAGCCATTTTTTCTGCTTCAGTATTTCTCCATGTCAAGAAATGGGACAGAATGGAGAAATCAGAATTTTCTGTAAACCAAAAAGAGTCATATGGTAAAATGTCTTGTAACAGCACCCTATGTATCTTGTCAGCAACTTGACTTTACTTTAAATGATGGCTATAATATATTGTTTGCCGTGCCCCTTGATTTGTTAAACCATAATCATGAAATTGAATTACAGGACAGGAACGATAATAATAGATGAAACTATTATGTGTCATAGAGAGGCAATTATGCTGTAGCTAATGATCTTTACTAATAGGATAAGATATACTGCCACATGTGCCTTGAAGACCATCATCAGATAAAATGGAGTCATCCATCAACTAAACCTTTAAGGTAGTGTTTAATTTGAGAGGTGAAAGAAATGAAATTGGGCTTTGGAGGACACTACGAATTCCATCCATGTAATGAGACAGAATATTGATCTAATGAACTACCTGAAGTCTAGACTGTATCATTTACCTGGAGCCTGGAGCAACTGGATGCACACACATGCATAACCAAAAGGTTGGTGGAGTATAAATTCACTTTTCTTACTCAAAGGCAATACAGTGTTCTGTATAAATTTGAATACAATTATGTCCTGTCCATGGATTATAGCATCACGCATTAATAGCAGGATTTTTACTGAATGCTGTATGGCTTAATCAAAGAACCTGCGTAATGGGATTCTTGGGTTCATCTTTGCCGGTGACTTAACAATATGCTATTGGTTTTGTCACTAAGGTCTGCATTAGAAGGTGGAACAGTACAAGAGAAAAGAACATGTGGGGAAAAAGAGCGTTAAAAGTCCACTGTCCATACTACATGTTTTGCAAGTTTTACCTTCCCCTTAGTTCTACAGTGAATTGCTTCGAGCCAGGTGAATGAGCCACTGGTTTTACAATTACCCCAGGCAGTGGTGTCCAGGCTTCCAGGCTTTACAACACTGCCATTGCCTCTGTGGGTGAGAGACAGGTTGGACAAAAAGAGATTTGTGTGTAAGTAAAGGCACAGGGACTGAAAGATAGCAGCAGAAAACCCTGATATGATTGGTACATGGAGTTTTTAGAGATCTCTGGCCAGAAGGTAAGGGAAAATTGGAGACAATGACCTTGTGTAGTCCCAGCCATGGCTCAGTGGGAAATGCGGTATAAGCTTAGGGAAAGCTTTGCTAGTAGGGTGGAGGAAAAAAAAACTGGGTTGGTTTTGCTGGTGCTTGCTGGTGCTTTTTTAGGAAAGAATTTGGATGGAGTGGTTTGTTACACTGACGGGATGCTGAAGGAGGACAGACTGTGCATAGGGCTGGCCTTGTCTGTACAACCTTCAGAAACCAGGGCTGGAAATGTAAATCTACAGGAGGCAAGAGGAAAAAAGGTGTTTAGACAACAGTCAGGGCTTTTTGTTGTTGTGTTTCTCTTCACTAAGTAATTTCCCTTTTATTAGCTGGATCCATACTTCATTCTCCACCATGCCCAGCTGCAAAAGTAATTCTTTGGGCAGCTCTGTCCAATGGCAGCAGAGGTTACTCTTGGGCCATTTACATAGATGAAACCATCTGGTTATAGATGATAGCAAATGGTCCTCTGCATTATTTTCATGATCGACATCCCTGTGCACCAAGAGAAGGAGGTATTTAATTTTGTATCCAAAAGAGAAATGTCTGTGTGTAATTGTGTGTGTGATTTTTTTTTTCCTAAAGTCTCTCATTAAACTGAATGGCATCTAAAACAATTGCAATTCATTTGCAGCAGCCTGAGGGAAGAAAATGCCAATAGACGAAAATGACATTTATAAATACTGACTGATCGAACAATGTAAAAACCAAATAAACCCCAAATCCCTATACTTTCTCCCTCCTTCCCAAAAGAACTAGTTCATTTTCTTCAACCTTTAAATGAATGACAGCAAAAAACAAGTGGGAAGGGTCTACTCTTGAAATTTTAACTGACTATTTTTGAGTTTTCTGCATGGCAGGTGTTGACCTATACTAGGACTTATGTACAGGAAATTATGCAAAAAAGATCTATTTAAAGATTCAATGTGAAATCAGAGTGAAGGAAAGCTGCATTCATGTTTTATGTTGAAAGAGTGGGGGGAAAAAAAGAAGAAGAAAAAAGATCAATTTTATGGGGTTGCATAAGCAATTTTAGTAGCTGTTTTTTCCTAAACCATGTAGTTTTGACTGTAAAGAGTAGTGGAACGTCTGGACAGTTGTTGAATGGGAGATCAGACGGGACAGTCAGGATGTCCCCTCTGACAGATGGAAAGGTGAAACCATTCCATCCTGAAACTGGAAGGGGCTGAGAGCAATTATTTCTTCAGCACGCACTGGGAAAAGAATAATCTCCTTTGCTGGAACACCTTATGCTATGTGAGAACACAGAAACCAATTAATTATGTTAGCTATAGAGGGCAAAAATCTCCAGTGTGGGTGGCAAGGCTCTGGATCCAGTTGCTCAGAGAAGCTGTGGAATCTCCATCCGTGGACCATCCCCAGGCGACCCGCTCGAACTTTGAAGTTAGCCCTGCTTGAGGTGGGAGTTTTACTGCATGACCTCCGAAGGTCACATCCAAACTAAATTACAGATCTGAGTAAAAAGAGCTAATAATTAACATGTGGTGTGTGTCGCTCCCCCTCCCCCTATTATTCCATGTGTTCCCTGTATTTCGAGTCTTGATGAAAACGGTATTGGTTGAGTAGGTTGGAAGAACCATGCCTTCATTCTTCGAATAATGTTAAGTCTCATATAGGCTCTCTGCAAATTTCAGCGGATTTGCATGAGACTGAGCCAATTATCTAAGATTCAGCCAGCAGAATGTCAGGAAAAGACACCTGAGTTAATGCAGACAAGTTCAGTTTGGGTCAGAGACTGCACAGTCTCGGAGAGGTAAGAACACAATTCTGTCTCTGATTAAACATAATGCGAAGTGCAAAATGATTCAAGAAAAATTACTGAATCAGTCAAGATACTGCTGGTATTCTAGCATTCCTGTTTTCTTTGTGCATTTTGGCCATGTCTTCTGCATATTGCAACAAACATGGTATTACTCTAAAGAAAATCCTTAATTTTTATGGATTTCCTCTTTAACTATGCTATCTAGCATAAATGTTATCTTAAACTGAGTATGTCTTACACTTGGATTTAATGTAGTAAAAAATACATGAGATAATTCTACCAATTACTTCTTATACGCTTTTTGTTGTACGTGTGAGAGAAAGAGCAACACGGGCAGATGGCTATTTTAAATTTTTGCAAAATTCAGCCCATCCTGGTAGGGGAATCTGTGAAATTTTACTCTAAGCAGACTTTAAATCCTCGTCTTCTTTGGCTATCAGATAACATAATTTGCATAAATGTTTAACCATATTAAATACAAGTAGAAAATTCTTGACTAGAAAATAGTGCATGGTTGGTAGCATGGACAAAAATATGAGGACTAAACCAAAGGCAGGTGCTTCAGAAAGTAAGCAATTTGGATATAAAATGAGCTCTGCTGGAGACAATATTCATAGATATTTAACAGAAGCTGAGTCTTCTACATAAAGCAGAAAAAAATTGCAGCAGGGAATCTGCCCCACAGAGGAAGCTGGAAGCATGGTGTCAGATCTGCAACTCCCATGAGTCGCCTTGGCAGCACATCTAAATCTCACTTCTCATAGTAAAAAAAAACCAACAGAAACTGGAGGAAACACTTTCTGGTTGGAACAAAAAAAAAAAAAAAAGATACAATAAAAAGTTTTGAACCAGCCTGATTTTCACTGCCAACTATATAAGCACCACTCAGCTGCTTGCTTTGTTTTAGGATCCAAACAGCATTAATTAACCCATTGGGAAATGTCCACAACAGACATACCAATAGCATTTGCATGTTTTAACAGAAAACCACCAGGGAACTTGGATGCCTTGCTTCATCTGTGTCCAACTGATAGAGACACCATACACTTTTTAAGGTTTCATTTAAGCTGTTAGTCACTGTACTGTGTAGGTATCTGCCATGTAAAAACAGTGCCAACAGCCATGGCCTGACTCAGTTCAATGAAATTTTCATGACTTGTCCTTTTTTTGGATACTGAAATAAACATTTACTTTGTAAAAACTGTCTCAAAGAGGATAACTTGCTACCAGACTTCAGACTCAGCTGGTCAGCTCTGAGTCATTGTCAGATCCCCTGGCAAGTGAACGCTTCATCCTGGTGATGTTTTAAAGCTTTGTAATCTTCATCAGGGGTACATTTTTCACTGTCTACCATGAATCAAATTTCTACTGTTCATAGAGCTGATGTGTGACCAACTGATTGCTTCAAAAATGAGGATCAAGCTATTAAAGCTGTATTGTAAGTAAATTTAGGAGTTCAGAGAACCACTTCTGTATGATTCAGTCTATTCATGGCAGCCTGAGCTCTGAAGCAGGCACTCTGTTCCAGCAGGTGCTTGAGCAATTCTCTCCAAAATCAGCCACACTGAGTCAGTGTAATCTAGCCTGGAGTGACCATGGTATGGGACAGAGATACAAAGACATTTTTATTCCTTTTTTTTTAAGTAGAAACAAAATCAGTTTGCATTTTGGGACAATCTGGAATTACTCTTCTCCAAGCTATTATTCGGTAAGGTGTTGCACTGCTTTGGGGCACTCAACACTTGCTTGAAAAAATTTATTGTTCTAGTCCTATGATTTTAGAATGAAATTTGACATAGTTTTAAAATATTTCACCATGAAAAGTTGCTTTAAATCACAAAAGATTTTTACATTATTTTGCCATCTTCCCACATTTTTCCATACAAACTTCTTGAAAACATAACCTCAGGAGTCTCAGAAAAATTGTGAAATGATTCTGTTTATTCCTTTGTTTTCTTCTAGCTTTCCCCCTGTGTCAGGATTGTTATGCTAAGATTTTGTGGGCCGCCTGATATACCATTTTGAAACCGTGTGAGAGGCTCTACTATGCAGGTTGGATAATACAGGACAAGATCAATCCATATAAAACAATTCTGCAAGTTGTTAGGCTGAAATCTGACACATGAAAGACAGAAGTTCTTGTAAAGCATTTTTGCCCCATGGGGAAGATCTGTGAAAGCCTAACAATATGAATGAAGCTTTCTGTTTGTTCCTCTGTGAAGGGGACATCTAATTAGTGTGCTGGCATGAAGAGTATCAGAGGTTACACTATCTCCTCAGGGAGCTCCTCTGATTAAATACAAACTCTCATTTAGGTTGCTTCAGTCAAGGGGTCAAGAAGGCAAAAGACACAAATTCATTCACCCGCAGTGTTTGCATGTTAATTGTCAAGCCTCTTCGCTGTTTAAATGTGAGCTCAGAGTGCACCCAGCCCACAGGTGTGTGGACAAGAAACGTGAAGTCTTTGAGCTGAATTCTTCCTTCTTCACACTTGTATAAGGCCATTGGGGTATATACTGGGGGAGAGCGGCTGCAGAATTGTAGTGAAGTCCATGGCAGAGGAATCCAGTCTCTCGCTGTGGCTAGCCATGAGCAAACAAGCAATCAAAAGGGTAAAATTAGCTTTCGCTTATTTTTCCACTTGCTGGGAATGTCTTTGGGCATATAGCAGATAAAATACCATGAAAAGACACACGGAATAGATTTTCTCAACAAGTAATCAAATCCCCACTGTGCTCCAAATATTTCTCAACCTTGGCTTGGAGCTTTACAGCTCTATAGCTGACTTACAGAGTATGTACAGCCACGCTAAGTTTAGTCACGAGACTCTGTATGAGAAGCTGAAACTCATTCACTGACTGAAAATTTACCGCAAAGCAGAAAATGACAGGAAATTCATCAAGCATCTGTCTTAAGCACACAAATTGCTTAAAGGTGACTTTCCAGTGATTTTTGAAGCACTAAGAATGTAGCTCGTTCTTTTCCCTGCATGAAGAAGTACTTAAATGTGTTGATCTGAGTGGAAAAGGCAAAAACATTTCTCTTCCCACTTGCTTTTACTTTAAAATATTAGGCATGTGAAAAATTATCCTCTTTCATGTGCTTGGGGTTTTATTTGGCCTGTGACAGATCAACTATTCGATAGAATTAAATCTTTTAATGTAACTCTGCTCTGGAGGTGTTGTATACCATTTGAGATACAGTCAAAAAGCAGTTTTAACAAACCAACTAAAAATCAAGTCTCTAGCTGAGTGCCTTGTGATGTTTGGACAATTTTACAATAACTGCAGAGCCTTCCAGAGTAAGGCACGAACATTACCCCTTTTCAGCCTGCTGCATTGCCAGCTGGTTCCCACGTGCTTTTCTCCATGGTATAGTATGATGACTGCCAAATTCGATAGGTTAGGATGAGGATTGTCAATGCTTTTCTGACCACAGTTGTTTTGTGACCATGGGTAGTTTTTAATGGGATTTCTGAACCAAAGGAAGGGGCAAACTGGGATACATAGTCCTGTGTGCCATAACTGTAAGCATCTTATTCAGCAGAAAGCTGAGTTCAGAAGGCCCACAGAAGATACACGGCACACACCAACACGCATGCCAGGTTGCAAAACATTGCTTAGTGTTTGAGTTTGACTTTGAGACAGAAGGAAAAGCATTACAAGAATTATGAGTAAACAGTGGTAATAGATTATCTGAGTGAAACTGCTAGAGATCCAAAGAAACAAGTATATTTTCACACTGCAGAAGAAAGGACGGAAAAGGCCTGTGGGGTTTCTTACCAGCATTAGTTTCCTGTAAATTTCCACCGTAGAGTTTTGAAGGAATGTGAACATCAAGAACTCGTGGCTCTGGATCAACTTCACTACATAGAGAAGGTCTAAGGCTTTCACGCTCTCAGTGGTCGTACTCAGCATACTGGGGTGCAAGACCCTCAGCAGAACCCCGACCACTGTCCTCACGATCTCTTTGTCAATCTGGAAAGCAGAGCCCACATGGAGGTGGTATTACCTCTGCTTCCAGGTCTGGGTCTGGCACCTGCTACACAAAGACCTCTTTCATGCACCCGGTACAGCCTCCCCCGCCCCGAGCCTGCTGCACCTGCAGCCCAAACCCCGGTGCTTCTGTCCATCTGGGAGCCCCGGACAACAGGAGTGATGCCTGGAAAATGGTCCCATGCCCATCCCAGTGCCCCACTGGTGCCAAGGTGCTTTGGGAGTGGAGCAGAGATCCCCCCCAGTCCCGCAGCTCTCTCCCCCCCTCCCCCAGCTTCTTCAGTATCTCGGCCGTGTATCTGGGTAGCCTTAGGTATTGCAGCAATGGGGATTTAATTTTTTTCCCGAAAGTAAAACCATATAGAGGATCTCTTATCTCACTGATTTTTTCCTATCATAAATCAAAAAAAGATTAAATTGTATAATGTACAAACTGACTTGCATTGTTTAATCTGTAAATGCTAAATAGCTGTAGCATATAATCTATTAGGTGTAGTTAAGCAGTTAGTTATTTGCTCTAAATGTTTAAAAAGAGAGGAAACCGAATGTTATAGGGTTTTTTCCCCAATACTGTGATGGGGTGCTCTGAAGTACTGTATTTCTGTCTCAATTTCAATGGCGTGTTTCTCTGGCAGTTCAGTAGCATCTCTCTTGGGCAGTGCCGCTGGCCAGATGTCCCTCCTAATTATGGAATATACAAAAAAAATCTCTGCTCAAGTTATAACTGTGTGTTTTGGAAATAGATAACGAAATAGTATCAATTCACAGCTATGCAAGTTAAATTAATGAAAATGAAAATCAGATATTTCTATAGTATAAGTATTTTTATTGTATGTATATAAATATACGCACACCTTTTTTAGCATGAAGTGAATTACTGAGATTTTTTCTTTATTTTTTTTATTTTACTGTTTAAAGTTGCACACTTCACTTTCAGCTTTATTGACCAGGCAAGCAAGATGTGCCACAGCAGCACAAGGGCTGTAGCTGTTGTGGTGGATTGTAAGTGTAGATTCTGATTATGGTACAACCTTGTCCTTCAGCCTTACAGTGTTATCTCACTGCAGCAATGCTGTAAAGAAGGGATGAGACATTTTCCAGCACCACCAAGAGGTGGGGGCTGAGGGGGCTGGGAGGCCGAGGGGGCCAGGGGGGCTGTTTGTTTTTTCCTTTTTCAGATTTTTTCATTTTTTTAAAAAACTCACACCATTTGTCTGGTTATTTAATTTTACAGAAATAAATAAAAAGATAGAAAGATAAAAGGCCGCAATAAGAGCATCTGCATTTTTTTGCAACACTACAGGAATGTTTTGATTAAGGTACTTCTCTAAGAGAAAAGGCAGGATCTGTTCTTGACTCTTCTTTTCTTCAGAACATCAACTTTGTCTCTATGGGATGTTTATTTTTACATATGGACTTCAGGGGACACCAGCATACAGTAAGTAATCGATGTGGTTTTGTTGAGTGTCCCTCTAGGCTTTGACTCTGAGGGTGACGGAGCACTGGCACAGGCTGCCCAGGGAGGTTGTGGAGTCTCCTTCTCTAGAGATATTCAAGACCCGCCTGGA
>Ga0065711_1031458_pt1 | contig 29598 bp, 30 predicted proteins | sample Hoacrofraction12_FD_59098 | JGI IMG/M metagenome (GOLD analysis project Ga0065711, IMG submission 59098) | Hoatzin crop microbial communities from Cojedes, Venezuela - Epithelial fraction 12 v2 (version 2) | ecosystem: Host-associated > Birds > Digestive system > Esophagus > Crop | place... | reverse complement strand
TGCTCCGTCACCCTCAGAGGGAAGAAGTTCTTCCTCATGTTCAGACGGAACTTCCTCTGCTTCAGTTTGTGCCCATTGCCCCTTGTCCTGTCACTGGGCACCACTGAAAAGAGCTTGGCCCCATCCCCCTGACACCCACCCTTAAGATATTTATCAGCATTTCTAAGGTCCCCTCTCAGCCTTCTCTTCTTCAGGCTAAACAAGCCCAGCTCCCTCAGCCTTTCCTCGTAGGACAGATGCTCACCACTTTTTCAATTTGACAAAGCTTTTCTAGGAACTGCTTTTGCAGAGGCAAGAAAGTAGCATAAATAAACAAGCAGACTTTTGTTGTCTCTACCTGCTTGTAAATTAGTGGTGTTTAACTACATGGTTAACAACCATCGCTCCTACACACGTCAGTTATAGCTGAACCAAGTGATATGTTTATATGTAGCTAAGGAATATGGGAAATACAGAGGAAAAAATCTATAAAGAAAGAGAAGTTTTGGGGTGTTTGTATATGTACAAGTGCTGTTACCAAACCGGTATTTAGATATCTCATAAAAGAGAGAGTCTGGAGCAAGCAGCTCACCTATTCCTGCAGCTCTGTAACATTCATTTAAAGCATTGTGCATTTAAGATGCAAGAGGACCACCTCTATGAAGCAAATATCAACCTGCAGAGGTTTCCTATGGTCAGTGAAAGTGCCTGAAGCTCAAAAACTTTTGCCATCAGAGCAGATGGGCATTAAGGCAAGTGAGCGACTGTTGATTTGACGCAGAAGTAAGCTATAGTGGCTGTGCTGTCGCCACCACCCCCGTTTCACCCACGGGCACTTGCTAGGGGGAAACAAGATGCTTCATGAGGAAAGGTGACACAGAGAGGAGCACAGAGCCCGAAGGCTGCATGGGAAGTGCAGGACTGATCCACCTTTCCAGAGGAAACACAGCGGGGGAATGGGGGCAGAGATTTGTGCAAAAGAGACTGCATGGGACAGTGATGGAAGCAGCACAGCAAAAGGTGACATAAATGCCCTTGGCCACTTTGACCACCTTGATCACTGCGCCAGTGGCACTGGCCAGAAGAGAAGCTGCGCCATGTCCACAGCGGCAGCTCAGCAGGAGTGGGCAAAATGCTGAAGCGCTGACTCCTCGGGTGAGGGCTGGCTGTCACAAGGTACCTCCTCACCGCGCCGAGGTCTCTCAGCCCTTGGCCAACAAGTCCCTCCTCTCATCCTGGGCAGGGCTTTCCTTTTACGGGGTCGGGCTTTCACCTTCTTACTATCCTTCCTCTCATTTTTTTAACTACCACAATACAGGGCATCAGCAGTAAGACCTGGAGGACTATCCTGCCCTCACTCAGGAGGGTGAAGAGGAAACACGAGGACCTGTTTGTGAACCGAGTGCTGTTTCCTCCTGTATTAGACAGATATTTCTATTTCAGTGGCTGTCAGAAACTGGGAAGGGGTGTTAGCAACTGATAGCATAGCTGCTCTCCTCCAGCTCCCTGAAGGAACTTTGGTACAGGAAGGGCAATTCAGCAAAATTAGGCACCTATTTCCAAAGACCCCCTCTGAGCTCCTTTCCCTCACTCCAGTAGCTGGAGGCACACGATGAGCAAAGAGCAGGGGGGCACGGCCACATTACCCCGTGCTTCACCAGGGCATTGCACAAGCCCAGATGTCCTTCCCTCCCACGTGCCAGCCATCGAGATGCTAGAGCTACCTCCAGCTGTTTCTTGCAGAGATGCAGGAGAGCAATGCACAAGCTCTTTCCATCCTGCCAAACAGGGTAAAAAAGGTACTTTTAAATATTGCAATTGTAAATTTGCAGAATTTTTTTTCCTTCAAAAAATCAGGGACAATGTACTTTTGCTTCCCATAATCGGTGTCAACGAAGTGTCCCCCTTGTCCTCTTCTCCTCCCTGGAGCCCCAGAAGTGATGCTCTTCCTCTTGGCACTTGTGTGCACCTCTCCTGCTCTTGGTCGTTGGCTCAGTGGCTGACTCCAAACGGTGACTTTTCCATGGGTCCTGTAGCCACGTGGCCTGCACAGAGGGGTCCTCACTAAACTTGACCTCAAGCAACAGGGCACTCAGAGCAGAAAGCCCCTTTAGGACACAGTGGAAGGCACGGCCCATGGGCCACCACTGCTTGCTTAGATGTTGACACTGTGGCAACTTTGGAAACGGCAGCTTTGGAAACAGCAACTTCATGACCATGCTGGATGAATTACGTACAGGTTTGAGCTCTTTCTGATTCCCACTGGGAATTCTCAGCTTGCAGAAGAAAAGCTCAGGTACTGCAGGAATGAGAAAAGCCAAAAACCCCTAAGAAGCTACAGATCTTTGTTGATGACATTAGTGCTCTTCACTGAAATGAGATCCCATCCCTGCTACAAGCAATACTGGGATGATAAAAAATATGAGGTGAGTATCCCACTAAAAGAGAAAAAAAAAGCCAGAGCCCGGACCTTTAAACCCCACATGTGCCTCTGCCAAGAGTGCCACGGCACTGCCAAGCAGCAGGAGCAGCAGGTAACACCCTTGCCTGTACAACACCACTTTCATTGCTATTTTTTTTTCAATTTAGTTGAAACCTAAGCTCTGTTTTGAAACATCAGACTGACGAAAAACACCCTTTAGTCCCACACGGTGCTCATAACCAGGCAGGTGGGTGTAAAATGGCGCCTAGCACTGTGGGGCCTGAAGTGCCCTTCTCCAGTAGACGCTTCCCATCAGCCAGACCAAAAACACCCCCAGACGAAGTGCCATGGATCTGGGGAAAACTGAGTGCTGGGCTGTATCAGGCCCCGTTTCTGCCCAGGGGTGCTCTTCAATGCCTCTTTCAGAGCAGCAAGTTTAGCACGAGACACCTGAGCAAACATCCCCGCATTTCCAGGCTATCCACATGTCCTGGGAATTCCAGACATCAGTCCCTGGTCTCCATGGGTGCCCCCAGCTTGGCAGCACCCCCTTCGCACACCACAGCAATGGGACCCACATCTTTACCCTAACCCACGTGGTTTTGAAGCAAGTTTAGCCTCACAGGTACTGACTGAGCTGGTCCCTGATGCTTCGGCTGCTCCGTTCTGCTCGGTGACACGAGCGCTGCTTCTTTTCATCGAGGAAATGGCTGTAGCAAAAGAACAACGATCATTCCTTTGGTTTTCTTCCCCTCTCAAGCAGACTTTCAAAAAGCAGAGTTTCTGTGGTTTCAGCCTCGAACCCTTCTGAGGTACCTTTTGACCGCAGCTTCTGCAATGGCTTGCGTGCACCGTGGGTGCTTGGCAGGCTGGCGGTCGCTGGTGGTTGCAAGGGGAATACGACGTTCTGCATTTACATGCCCATTTTCGGGGTGAGCAAAGACGTGGCAAACAACAGATATTCCTCTGAGCGTCGTCCCCACCAGCAAGCCCCTTGCCCTGTGCCCTGTGCTTCCCTGAAGATTTTATAAAGCTCATGCCTTTGTCAGTGTGGGATGTCGCTACTGTAATTAGAAGAGTGGCTTTGGCCTGCTCCAAGGCTCTGTGAAGCATCCACAGGACAGAGCTGCCATGGGTCAGTTGCACTTAAAGACCTACGGAACTGTTTTTTCTGGTGCTGATATGACTGGGGGGGGGTAACACTGGGGAGGAAAGTCTATGTGTTTGGAGATGAGTGTAAAATCAGATGTGCCTTTGACATATGTCCAAGGTGAGGTCAGTCCGGAGAGGTCTGAGCATCCATATGGGCCAAAATGCGGGATCTTATGTCCCTGCTTGAAGAAGCTCATTTGGAAGGGGGCAGGAGATGCCAGTGAGGGGCAGGAGGCTGTAGCCAGAGGCTGCTCCCCAAGCTATGAATTTAACAACCTGGTTTTCTGTAAGCATTGTGAAAGATCAAAGACTGAAGATAGGCACTTGCTGTGCAGCCACACGGGTGTTGCAAGCCTGGTGGGGCCAAACTGCACCCTGGCCCGGCTCTCCTGCCCATGGCTCGCAGCTGTGCCACCAGGCAGTGCCCAGCTGGGGCTCAGCACCATCCCATGTGCCTTAGCACAGCTTCTGGGAGGATCTGTTCTGTGACCTTCCCAGGCACAGAGATGAGGCTGACAGGTCGGTAGATGCCAGGGTCCTCCTTTCTACCGTTTTTTCTACCACCGCCTTCATGCTGAGACACAGGATCCTCCTTGACATCCAGCAGCATCCTCTGCTTTTGTAAGTCTGGCTGAACGTGAGCTCCATGAAGCACGCACCATGGCAATTAGTGCTAATCATGGTTTACTCCCTGCATCCCTTCCTGTCTGCCCACTTGCAGCGAGTTAAAATAAATTAATAACATTTAAATGAATAGTGCATTTGTGATTCCTAGTAATTTCCCTTGAAGTAGTTACGACGAGCACATTAATTGGTACTAATTCATCATGCTGCTTGTAATTTGGCCACGATTCAGACAGAAGAACCTGTTTTCACAGCAGCTAATAAATGGTGGTTTATTGCTGCCCTACCAGGTGTCCCGTAGCTGCAGCCTCCTTCACAGCACAGAAAGCATGAACCTCTGCTTCTCTTGGTACATGGTTTTGGTTAGAGAGATACTTCACAAATAGGCCAGGCTGGTTATGATTCAGCCCTAACCACCATATACAGCCTTTCAGTTTCATCAGTGGAAAACCGGGTGGAGCAAACACCTACCCATCGGTTCCACCTAACGCCGCGCAGCTCAGGTGCAGTAAATAGCACCTGGAGCCCAGGGATATGTTCATAGGCCTTGCCCTAAAACTCCATGCAGGCTTAGGAAACCAAATTATACCATGACCTCACTTATGCACCATGCTTACGGCTGTTTCAGGTTACACAGGTGCCCCTTGCTCCTGGGGTTCCTGGTGAGACTGGACCTGCGCTGGAGACTGGTCCAGCAGCACCACGGGCTCTGACCCAGCCCCAGGAGTCGATGGCAAAATGGGGAGCTGAGGGGAAAGGGCTGCAAGAGGTTGCAGGATCCCCAGCTCCACACACACAGGTGGGCTCTGTGCTTACCCCGTCTCAGCAAGGCAGAAATTAAATTGAAACCTGACTTCTGAAGGCTGCATGGGTTCTGCTGGCTCACGCTGGGATGTCAGATGAGCGGGCTTACCTTGTTAGCCAGAGAGAGGGCAAGGCTGGGAGAAGAAGCCAGCGCTGAGATTCCCATCCCGCTCTTGCCAGCACACCCAAATGCTGGAAGGGGACATGCTTGGCTGGTGACCAAGCGGGAACCGCTTACAGGGACGGTGAGGGGATTTGGTCATCAATGAGCCCCTGTGATTTGAAAGGCTTTGTCCTGGTGCAGGCAAGGACAGTGGGCACGTACCCCTAGCAGATGCAGGAGAGCTTGCCAAGTCTCTCCTTATGGCTAAAGATGCTAAGCTTCTGCTAAAACCATCAGTTAATAATAGCTAATAGGAAAAGAAAGAGAATTGGGTTTGGTGGTCCTGGTCAAGGCCACCTCAAGATCTGACCAGTGGTGGTCCCCGAGCCAGCGATACCCCAGGGGTGCTGGTAGCATCACGGAAAGCTGCAGCGGGTTTGCTTTGGGTCTGCCTGTGTCCCTGCCCCACAAGGCACTGGAGCATCTCTACCCTACCCTCTGTCCGCAGCAGCCAACTGGACTTCACGCCTTGATACTGAGCTGCTGGGCTGAGGTAAAAGCAGTTCAGCTGGGAGCAGGGGACATTGCAAGGTCCTTGGGTTAGGTCTGTTCCTGCGGGAGAGGAGAGCCAGTCTCATCAATGTCAAGTGCTTCTGACTGTTGTAACGGACAAACAAGTCCTGGTCCATCCACTTTTGCTCCCTGCTGACGATGCACCGCCCGTGCAGTGACAGCGAATCTTGTGGGTGTCCAGCCACGGGCTCAAAACTATAAAAGCCTCGCAGCTTCATGGCCACAGCGGTGAGTCCAACCCTCTCCGTGTGCAGTTGGATGAGGACCCACCACCGCCAGCATGTGGTCCCAGAGGAGCTGCTATTTGTGACTCCTTGTGGCTTCAGGAAGATTGCAGCCAGGCAGAGGATGGCCGGGGCATCACAACACACACGTAGCTTTGCCTCGTAAAAGGATTGCTGCTCCATGGACTCCAGCAGTTATTTTGCCTGATCTCTCCCTACCCAAAACCTGGGCAAGCACTGTGCAAAACAGGCTGTGGAGGCTCAGAGAGGTGCCGTGAGTTTATTTGCTATTTAGCCAGGCACCAGCTTGTCCTTGACCATTGATCAGACACCTAATGATGAGGCTCAGTCAGCCCTGGATCGTAGAAATTGCATGTTGATTCCCTACATGCTTTGCCACAGCATCAGAAATGATGTCTTTATTTAAATAAAAAAATGCAAAAACAAACCACAAACATGACAGGTGTGTTTTAAAGTGGGTGGGGGTGGTTTATCACACACTAATGCAGGCTCAGGCTCTTTCTCCAAGATGCAGCTAACTTCACATTTATTATACTTCTGCATCTCCCCTCCTTTCCCAGGTGCAGGTCTCGCCCAAAGTCCAATTTTCTCTGTAGCAGCAGAGAGCAAGGCTAGGTCCTATGCTGAGGGGTGAGAAGGGGCATTTTACAGTATGAAAGGCTACAGAAACAAAAAGCCTTGAGCATTTTCTACCACGTTATCCTCATTTTCTGCTGTAAACTCCGTGAAGACCTCACCCCTGCAACCTCCTCTGTAAACCACGTTTTTGCAGCAGAGAGCTTGCTTGGCCAAATGACTAACGGGCACTTTATCGCTGCGGGGAGCAGCACGAAGGCAATCCTGCACCTCTCCAAGGGGCAGGCAGCATTTGCTCACCTCTCCAGCACCCTCCATCCTCCACAGCTGGGCTGTGCCCGTTAGTAGCTCCGTGCCCACAGCATCCCCATCACCCCAGCCAGCAACAGGTCAATTGTGAGCAGCGACTCCTGGCCCAAGGATGGCCAGACACTGGCACGCACCCCATAATCATACATGATGGGCTAAAAAACTGCAAGGGGGTGCCCTTTGGGGGGATGGAGCAGGTGGGGTGATGCAGGGTGCAGGGAGCCACATCTGAGCTGCTGGCTGCCCAAACAGTTACAATAAAAGCTGGAAAGTACATGTTCTTACTGTTTTTTAAATAGAAAAATCAGACCCCAGAAAATTTGTGTTTCAGTCAGGATGTTGAAGTGGGCTTTAAGCTGTCTGGAGGGAAAAGGGCTGCTCGAAGCAAGGGGTTTGGCTTTTGTATGAGCCACGCTGGTTCTGGGCCTGATGGGATCAGCACGGAAGGGAGACGCCCCCACGCTTGAGCAGACCCTCATGCCAGGCAGCGCCCAGAGCAGCAGCCTCACAGCCATTCCCCAAAGACCAAACAGGAGATCCAGCTGTGAGTCCTGCTGGACCAGGGACACCACGCTGTGCCCAAGCACCTGCAGTCAGAGCAGAGACCAGCAGTGCTGGCAGGCAGGGACAGGGCAGGGACCATGTTGGCAACATTACTAATTTTTACATTATCACTTTCTACAGAACTACAACTTTGTTTCCTCCTGCCCAGGGAGAGACCACCCCACCAAGAAGAATGTCCAGCAGCATCAGAGTCATCCCAGACCAGACTGACCACATCCCAAATCTCATTTCTTTTATTTTTTACCCATGTTACCTTTTTGTTCTCTAATCTATCTTCTCTTTGTCTTTCTCATCTCACTTCCAGGCCTTTCTCTCCTTTTTTCCCCTTTGCAGCCCCTTCCCTGGCTGCCCTCCCCTCCCTTTCTGCAGCATTGTGGGGAAAGCCATCACCCCTAAATGCGGCTGCTGGTACTCAGCAGCGCAGCTGGTGGCTTCATGTGCTCCCCTGTAACTCTCACCTTGCAGGCTCAGCAGCTATATTGCAGGCTCACAGCAATTCCCTGTCTGTATCTGAGTGGGCACAGACGAAAAAGCTTTCTGGACCTCAGCAGAAGCCCATGCGGTCCCTCCAGCAGTGATCACATCACCAGCAGCCGCCCGAAACGGAGAGGCTGGGTTTACCCAGGCCAGCCCCAGCCCTCCACTGCCAGAGCTTCATCAATGAAAGATGCTCCTAAATTATTAAGCAAGAAGAGAGGGCTGCCTTGCTTAAAGGGTTTGTGCTTTTAGGCCATTATGGCATTTGCCAATGAGGTCAAGGGCAGGGGTTGGCCCTGGGAGGAGAACCAGAGGTGGGGAGGGTGGAGACACACCCAAGGTGGTGGGATCAGGCTTTGGGAAAGACTTCAAAGCCATTAGTTACACCGTGGCTTCACCAGGAAAGATACCAAAGCTGCCAAATAAAAGAGAAGATAGAAAACAGGAGCAGGGTAGCACCTTGTACAGAGTTGCCATCTCTCAAGAATTCGAAGATCACAATTCAACACTTAAAAAGCAAGAATTTACATATACTACACTTGGGCTCTTTATTTCTCCTTCAGATCAGGGTTCTGTTTCAGTTTTCCTCCCAAACCACTGACTGCATAATGAAACTTGACATTTTGATGTACTACATATTACTGCAGGGAGGTGGAGCTTTAGAAAAACAGCAAATATATCACGAGCCGGCAGCACCGCTTTCATTGCCCTCCGCAGCCGACTGCGATGCTAACAGCCGGCAAGAGGGTTCCTCTGCTGCGGGCTGCCGCTGCCAATTAACCGTCCTGACATCTCTGCTGAAGGGAAAGGCTGGGCAGGGTTACTAACTGTTTTGGTTTGGCCTGGATAAATGCCAGGTGCCCACCAAAACCACTCTGTCACTCCCCCTCCTCAGCTGGGCAGGGGAGAGGAAATATGATGAAAGGCTCGAGGGTCGAGACAAGGACAGGGAGAGATCACTCACCAGTGACTGTCACAGACAAAACAGACTGAACTGGGGCAGAAAAGGGAGTTTAATTCATCACCAATCAAATCAGAGTAGGATAGTGAGAAATAAAACCAGATCTTAAAACACCTTCCCCCCACCCCTCCCTCCCAGGCTCAACTTCAATCCTGTTTCTCGAGCTGCACAGGGGGACAGGGAATGGGGGTTACGGTCAGTTCACCACACGCTGTCTCTGCCGCTCTTTCCTCCTCAGGGGGAGGACTCCTCACACTCTGCCCCTGCTCCAGCCTCAGGTCCCTCTCACGGGAGACAGTTCTCCACAAACTTCTCCAGCATGGGTCCTTCCCATGGGCTGCAGCTCTGCACAAACTGCCCCAGCGTGGGTCCTTCCCACAGGGTGCAGTCCTTCAGGCACAGGCTGCTCCAGTATGGGTCCCCCATGGGGTCACAAGCCCTGCCAGCAAACCTGCTCTGGCATGGGCTCCTCTCTCCATGGGTCCACAGGTCGTGACAGGAGCCTGCTCCAGCGCAGGCTCCTCACAGGGTCACAGCTTCCTTCAAGCATCCACCTGCTCCAGCAAGGAGTCCCTTCCACGGGCTACAGGTGGAGATCTGCTCCACCATGGACCTCCATGGGCTGCAGAGGAACAACCTGCCTCACCATGGTCTTCATCACAAGCTGCAAGGGGAAACTCTCTGCTCCAGCATCTTGAGCACCTCCTCCCCCCTCCCTCTTCAGTGACCTTGATGTCTGCAGATTTGTTTCTCTCACATCGTCTCACTCCTCTCTCTCAACTGCCTTTTTTCACAGCAGTTTTTTTTCCTTCCCCTCCTTAACTATGTTATCACAGAGGCGCTGCCACCGTTGCTGATGGGCTTGGCCTTGGCCAATGGAGGGTCCTACTTAGAGCCGGCTGGCACTGGCTCTATCAGACATGGGGGAAGCTTCTCGCAGCTTCTCACAGAAGCCACCCCTATAGCCCCCCCGCTACCAAAACCTTGCCACGCCAACCCGTAACACCAACCCAAAAGAAATGACAGCACAATGTGAGAGGGGCAGAATCTGGGAAGGAAATGACTGGCCAGCCATGCCCTTTGCTCCCCACTGCTTTGTGGGAAGCATGGCTGAAGCAGCACGCTGCCCTCACGCCAGGTAACGTTACTGCATCCTCCTGCCCGCCTGTGGACAGGCACCCAGCCTCGCGCTGCGCTAGGCAAACACAGCGCTGCGTTGCCACCCAAAAATGCAGGCACAGCGCTGCCGAGGGTCTCCCACACACAGCCTCCAGCCAAACTCTGGCCCTCTCCAAGGGCTCTTCTCATTCTTGGTTTCTGATCCAGTTTGTGTTTCCACACTCAGAGGTACGACTTTAGCCAGGCCATCTGAGGAAATCCAGCCTTCTCGCCGACACCACACACGCACGTGCCTCAACAGCGTTTGAACCTGCTCACCATATTTTAACATGATTTGATAAGGAAAAAAAAAAAAGTAGAACCGTGCAGCCTGCGGAAATCTTGCGAAGACAGAGATAGCGAATAAAGATCTTGCCGTCACCCTCGTGGCAGGACAGGCTGATAAACGAAGCCGGCTCGCAGCAGGCACCGGGGAATCCCTGCGGCAGAGCGCACCCCCAGGAACCCATCTCTCCTGGCTCACGCAGCTGCCTGGTTACGGCACTTCTGCGAAACTCTCGCTATGGACAGCAACAGCGTTTCAGAAACACGTGCGGCATCGCCCTCATCCCACGGGGCAACAGCTTGACGTTACAAAGAGCGGCTCTGGCACTGCACGTTGGCTACACGGGTACCAGGGGGCTGAAGGGTTCAGCGGAGAAAGGCGCTGGAGGAGGCGGTGACTCTGCACCGTGATCAGCAGATGCCCTTTGCACCACGGAAAACACGGTGTAAGTGAGGTCATGGCAATGAGCAGGCTTCTCTCTGCGCACCACGGCCTCCCTGTGATGTCCTCCGTGCCTGGGTGCCTACTCTGTTTGAACCATGAGCCTCCCATCTGATTTCCTTCCATGATAAGGCTTTTAATAACTCACTGCTCACACAACAAAGTAAAGACTCAGCCAGCTCAGAGCTAGATTGCAGATCAAATATCTTCAAATCTTCCTTCTTTCCCTTTCAAAAACAAAACCCCACACACGCAGCCTGCAGGGGAAAAGATTGTTCGCTTCGCACTTCCCTCAGCTCATCAGATACACAGGCAGCTGCCAGCTCTGTGCTTTACCAGAAACAGGCGAGGCAGCTGCTCCGCAGCAGACCATGATGGTGTGATGGGGAAGAGCCGGATGCCTGCCGAAGCCTGGCTCCTCTCCTGCGCTTGCCGTGTAGCTCTGTCCTCCAACCCAGGGCGCTGGCGTGACAGCATGGGCTGCCCGAGCTGTCTCTGGCCGGGAGAGGAGGTGGGTGCCATCTCCTGCGCCCTTCCCACCGAGCGGTAGGGCCCCATTCATACAGACTCAAACTAAAGGAAAACTAGAGAGACTGTGGCTACAAAGCCCAGGCTCAAAACAGAGGAAGGAAAGAGGGGACAGGAGACACATCCTCTTTCCTGCTTGTGCACCCTGAAAAATCGGGTGCCAGCCCCAGCATGGGGTGTCCCCGGGAGGACCGGCCAGAAGCCAGTGTCCACCCATTTCTGCAAACCACGGGGCTTGCTGAGAGCACCTACTGCAGGGCAAGGCAGTGGCTCTTGGCAAGGGGGGGCGAGGTCTCCTTCGCCTGTCGCTGGGGTCATTTCAATAAGGAGGGACAGAGTCCGTCGTGTAAAACATCCACACGGGAAGCTGCGAAGAGGGTTTGTGTCCAGCCACAGCCTAACTTGCAAGTCACAGCTTCACCAGCGTCCCCATCCTGAGGAAAATCGTACCCGGCCCACTCTGCAAAGTGCTTTGGGACCACTGGAAAGTTACTCTGTGGGCCACCTCACGCAGGGGAGGAAACTTCTATTTCTAAGAGCGAGCAAACTGGACCTGTGAATGGCACGTTTGGGTCTGAGCAGTGGTGCCCAAGGAGTGGTGCTTTGTTGCATGCAGCAAATCCAGGATGGGAACGAAGTCTTAAAGCTTCTCATCTGTGAAGAGTTAAAACTAGAGAGACAGAGAGAAAAACCTAAAATTAACCCTGGCATGCTTAAGCACACCTTTGGCTGCCCATGGAGTGTTGGTGATGGCTGTGACTGTCCCTCCTCCTCCTACTCTGGTGGAAGAACACAGCTGGCTCTAACAGCTCAGCATCTGTGCTGGTGGCACCAGGTAACAAACAATTTCCCCACAGGACAGGTAACAACTGGCAGTCACCTCTCCCTGAGCTAGAATACCTCTCTTATGAGAACAGGCTGAGGGAGTTGGGGCAGTTCAGCCTGGAGAAGAGAAGGCTCCGGGATTGCATTTGGGGCAATGGGCACAAACTGAAGCACAGGAAGTTCTGTCTGAATATGAGGAAGAACTTCTTCCCTCTGAGGGTCACGGAGCACTGGAACAGTCTGCCCAGGGAGGTTGTGGAGTCTCCTTCTCTGGAGATATTCAAGACCTGCCTGGACAAGGTCCTCTACAACCTACTGTAGGTGACCCTGCTTCGGCAGGAGGGTTGGACTAGATGACCCACAGACCCCTACCATTCTGTGATTCTGTGATGACCTTAGAGCATCCCTCCAGTACCTGAAGGGGTCTACAGGAAGGATGGAGAGGGACTTTTCACAAGGGTGTGTAGTGATAGGACAAGGGGGAATGGCTGTAAACTAAAGGAGGGCAGATTTAGATTAGATATTAGGAAGAAATTCTTCACCATGAGGGTGGTGAAAACACTGGCACAGGTTTCCCAGAGAAGCTGTGGCTGCCCCCTCCCTGGCAGTGTTCAAGGCCAGGTTGGATGGAGCTCCAAGCAACCTGGTCTGGTGGAAGGTGTCCCTGCCCATGGCAGGGGAGTTGGAACCAGATGATCTTTAAAGTCCCTTCCAACCCTTACCATTCTGTGATTTTGTCAGAGTGGGAGCTTATATTCATGGGTTTCAAGCAAATTGTGCATCTGTGTTCACAGTAGTCGCACTGCTACATTTGCTGTTGGGCCCTTAAGGATAACAACTCCCTTAAAGAATTTTCATTGTTATTTCCATTAAGAAATGTGTTGCAAAAAAAACTGGCAAACACCTAGAAACTAGAGTTGTCCTCCTTGCCCTCAGCTTATAGGCAAACAGCACAAGCTGGCTGCCTTTCCTTTCCCCTCCGTGCCTTTCCCGCTTTCCCCTGTAGCGTGCCAGGGAGACAGCAGCCAGTTGTCCCTCGCAGGTACTCCTCCACGAAGCTCCTTGGGAAGCAGCTTCCACTTCCACATCAGACACCAGCCTTGCCCTTACCTGTGGCTGCTCCCCGGGTTGGAAGAGCCACCCTCCCTCGCAGCCGCGAGTTGCTCCGTGCCTTCGCCCCGGTGGAGTGCACCGAAGCGGAGGCCTTGCACAGCCCCTACCTCAGCACATGGAGAGGACAGAAAACAGCCATAGTCCAGCCGCCGACCACAGCCGTCTGTCCCTGTGGTCCCTGCTGCCCCACCTTGCTCTTAACACAAGCTGCATGGGAAATCCATCAAGCACAGCTCAAACTATTGACAGAGCCAAGCCAAGGCGCAGGGGACTGTGGCATGTGCCAGGGGGAAGGGAGATCAATGGCGCCTTTGATAGGATGAAGGAATCTGGGTAAAGCAGGGGACTTAAATGATTCAGGGGAGGGTTTCTGGAGGCACTGAGGAGCTTCCTTGCAGGCTGCATCGCACGCTGTGAACCAGGCTCCACTCGACCCCAGCCACGTCCCCCGTAACAGCCCGTGCTCAGCCGGGGGCATGGCCACTGCCGAGTCAGGCAGAAGCCATCTGGGCCCAGGCGGGCGCTGACGCAGCGGGATTTAGACCACTTCGAGCTTTGCAGAGCATAAGCTGCACCTTGCATCCAGCTGCTGAAACAGCCCTGACAGCCGCCAGCACGTCAAGGGCAGGCACAGCCTGGGAAACTTCTCCTTCCCGCCACAGCCTCTGCAACTCCCAGCACAAACCATCACACAATTTACAAGAGGAAAATCCCATCTGCAGCGTCACTTTGTTCTTTAACAATCACACATGGCATTGCATGCAATTCTGCTTTGACTTCCCCGTGCATGAAGACAGCCCCAGTTGTTTGGCCACAGACAGGAGCTGGCTTTACACTGTGCACACGCCGCCAGCTCCCCACATCCCAACACCCACGAAAGGCGGCTCTCAACATCCAGGCAGCACCGGTGTACGGGTCACGCACCCCGCACAGCGGAGGACGAAGGCGAAGAGGAGCCTGGTGTAACTTGCCTGGAGGCACAGCAGCTGCTGAGGGTGCTCCCGGTGCACAAGCATGGCACGGGGCAGGGGAGAGATGGATTTGCAGTGTCCTCCCTCCCCCAGAGACCCCCCGAGATAGCCGAGGGTGCTGCGGCTGCAGGAAATGGGAGGCTGTGCCTGGTCACCAGACCTCCGATCCATGACGGGAGGGAACTGCACATGCCGGAGAAAGGGAGCCAGGAGGAGAGGAGCACGCTGACGGCTACAAACCCTGCCCTGGGCTTCTCTCACATTGCTCTGAACCAGTTGTTCCTCTGTGACTCATCTCCTCTTCTCCTTTATCTGCCCTTCTGTCTTCCAAACTCGTTAGCGAAGGCAGGCCTCGGCATTCATACCAAGTGAAGCAAGAGAGCAGCCCTCATCTCGGCGTGGGTGTTACAGCCCCGGGGAGCAGCACGCTGCTCCCTGCCCGCAAGCCGGGCGATGCCTGCACCGGGACACGCTGCCTCTCGAGGGCAGGCACCGAGAGACCCAGCACCAAGGCAAATCCCGGCCCAGTTTGCTCGGCGGTTCCTTGCTCCAAGCACCACACCTCCCCGCAGCTTCTGGATGGTCGGAAGCACAGCAGCATTCCAAGCCATGCCAGCAGGGTTATGGTTACCACACCAGGCAGAACATCCCTCTGCCTGCATTAAACCGCTTCGGGCATTAAGGACAAGCACGTTCAGGTACGGAAAGTCCTCTTCTCACTACCAAAAGCTGTCACCGTACCAACACCCACAGACCTGCTGTCTTTGCCACAGGTGGACCCACAGGTGGGGCATGATGCGCTGTGGGTCATGTGTCATCTGCAACGCAACCGCCCCAAAGGCGGCAGGCCACGCCAAGAGGTTTGGGGCGTGAACGCCAGGCTGGAGCAAACCCAATCATCGCACTATGCTGGCAAGGCCAAATCGAACTGATGGCAGCCCTTCTGCTAGAAAACAGAAAATGAAAGTATTTAAGAGGTTGGATAAGAGTTCTCCCACCTAGAAACATGGTATGGGTGAGAATGCATGGCGGAGCAAAAGGATGGCAACAATGGGGAGGGAAACATCCTTATGTGGAAAAACCTGGGTACAAATAAAGAAAACACCAACAACTTTTTACAATTTCTTCCTTCATCTTTCCAAAACCACGGGGGGAGGGGCGGGAGACGGGACACACACACACACACACACGAACGGACATGACAACACAGGGGGGGACCAACAAAACTGAAATAAAGCATCAGGTTACCAGAAGTTTACAGGTGTAAAGCAGCACTTTCTGATCCAACTTAGATGAAGCAGAGATGTGCCCTTGCAGCAAAGAAGACTAACGGTATCCCCAGCAGCATCAGGGAAAACACTGCCAGCAGGTCAAGGGAGGTGATCCTGCCCTGCTGCTCAGCACTGGTGAGGCCACACCTGGAGTGCTGGGTCCAATTCTGGGCTCCCCAGTGCAAGTGAGACATGGACATACTGGAGAGAATCCAACGAAGGGACACAAGGATGATTAAGGGACTGGAGCATCTCTCCTACAAAGAAAGGCTGACGGAGCTGGGAACGTTTAGCCTGGAGAAGAGCAGGCTCAACAGGGCCCTCATCAATGTGTGTACATACCTGAAGGGAGGGCGCAAGCAGGACGGAGCCAGTCTCATTTCAGTGACACCCAGTGACAGCACCAGAGGCAATGGGCACACACTGAGACACAGGAGGTTCCCTCCAAACATCAGGAGTTCTTCACTGTGAAAGCGACCAAGCACGGGCACAGGTTTTCCAGGGATGTTGTAGAGTCTCCATCCTTAGAAATATTCAAAAGGCGCCTGGACATGGTCCTGGGCAACCAGCTCTAGGTGGCCCTGCTTGAGCAGGGGGTTGGACCAGAGGACTTCCCGAGATCCCGCCAGCCTCAGCCACCCTGTGACTCCACATGGCAGGCTTCCTTCCTCTCCCAGTTTACACAAGTACAGTGAGACCGAGAGAACAGCTCGCAGACTTTTCTACAGCCAAGGAGTCAGGCCAGTCCTGGCCTCGCATCGCTGGTCTGACAGCCCACAGGACAGAGGAGCAGAAGGGACCTTGTGTGGCACTACCGGTCCCTTGCCACTGCAGGCAACGTGTTATATATGTTCTGTGGACCAACAGGCTCCCTTTGCACCCTGCTTCGGTTGCCACTGCATGCTGCAACGAACAGCATCAGGGACAGAAGCTGGCCTCGGGCACCAGTCACCTGTGTGCCAGGCACTGGCGCTTGCACAAGCGTGAGGAGAACGACATGCACCTCTGACGCTCTTCTGACACAACCAAAACGGCCTCTTAACACAGCTACCGCCAAAGAGCGCTGGATCCGAGACAGAAACTGCAGATAAAGCTTCTCAGGCAGCGGCCTCCGCGCCAGGTATTCACTGCCGAGCCCCACCTACCCGATCAAAGCCAGGTGACACGCACAGGACATGCTGGCGCTTGCCGCTGCGAGCACATTGCAGCCTTGCTACTCGCTCTGCTAACCAACGGCAAGCTTCACCCACACCCGTCTGTGCCCCCGGGTGGTCCTCCTCGTGCCCCCCCTCCGGCTCCGAGCTACCAGCCTGCTCAGGTCAGGTTTGCAGAGGTACAGCCGAGCAGCTAAACAGGTCCCAGTGAATTGTGTCAAATACTTCCTGCAACAAGTAAAATGGGTTTATTCACAAAAAGAAGAGTTTTTCTTGGACTTACCACATTTAGCTTCCATTAAGGGAGGTAACACACCCTTCTCATTACGTGCCCTACGAAGACCAGGAAGCAAGTACCCCAAGAGAGGGTAACCCTCCTCTGCTTCCAGAGATCTCGTATGAGAGGAGCTACATCCATCACTAGAAGCCGAAAGAGAATTGTATTCAAAATGGGCTTTTTCATGCGTTCCTCCTCTCATACACTACTGTTTCAGTGCAATAAAAACATTACACAACCCTCTTGCTTAAAAGCCAAGCTTGGCTTTCCAACCTTTAAGACTCCTCTGCTCAAAATGCCAAGTTCTATACAATGAAGGTCAGGTCAGATGCACACAGTGAGTAATACTATTACAGACCTATTACATGCTGTCTTTTTTTTTTTTCTTCTTCTTCTTCTTTTAAATGGTAACTTTAGCTTCAGAAGAAAAGCCTCAGAGAAGACTACAGGCTCATTCTCATTTAAGCCAGTTGCCTTTCGTACTACACCTGGCAGAAAGCTCCACAGCACTTTGCATGCTCATCATAGACTGAAAGGCCAGGTCTTTCCTTCCAATGTTCATTTACTAGTGCATTCGTTTTCTCAGTGTTGCAATTATCTCAGTTGTCTACCTTATTCCCGGCACACACGTCCATGTCCCACAGCCCATCGTAACACTGCAGTAACTTTCACATCACCCCCATCAGACAGGAGAGGCACGCTCAGCCCTTGGTTATTCATCTTATCTTCCAGGGTAGTACCCTGATAAGGCAAGTATGAAGCAAGACAGGTGGGAAGGAAGGAAACTTCTCTACGTATACATTTTTATATACAGGATCAGGCGTTCCAGCTCATTTGGGAGCTGTCATTCTGAAGAGACAGCGCAGACCTGGACTGGGGCAAACAGGTACCAAAAGGAACCAACTGCTGTTTCAGGCAACCAAGCAGGTCCCCTTCCTTCGCTGATGGATGGCTGTCTCAGACACGGCTGACGTTATGCAAACCAGTACAAGCTCACAGGTCAGAAGTGCTCAACAGCAGCACCAGGCTCAATAAAAAGCAACCAGCAAAGCCCTAACTCTTAATACAACGCAGATTACGATGAAATTTTCATACAGGAAACACCTTCTGGAGAGAAAAATCTAAACAGTGAGTCTAGCCAGAAGCTAAAACCAATTGCTAGCAAGCCACTCGCACCTGTAAGAGAGCTGACCACATCTATTTTCATCAGCAGAAAAGACTACCTAAGAAAGGTCAACAGATGCTCTTGAAGATCTGACTGCTGAAAGATTTAAACCCTTGGACTCATTATCGTTATGCCTCAAAACATCTGAATAAAATGAGCTCTTGCATTCTGCCTGAACATTACACAGGCTGGGGGCAGCATTTTGTGTAAAAGGATTTTTAAAGGTGGTTTCTTTTAGGTATGCTCTTACCATTTAATCCAGTTACACTCTCCGTAACTGAGAATGACGCAGAACAGTGAGGGTGGAATCGGGTCTCTTTGCATCACCTTAGGTTTTGCTGCTGCTGTTATTTGGTAGCTTTTTATGCTTGCAGAAATTAAGCTGAGACAGAGTTGCTTAAAATACTAGCTACAAGTAACTGCAAGTTTTATAAATCTAAAACTTCATCCCAATGCAAAGATTATTCCACTGAGGCAGTACATCTGTCGTTTAGTCTAAGTGACCCCGAAATGCCTCCTGCTCCTTAGCATATTATTTCACTGTGAATTCAATCAATTTGCATTGGACACATTTATGATAAAAAACTAACAAACAAGCACAGTTGAAGTGCTTTGATTTTTACCTTGGGCACAGGCAGTATTTCACAGATAATTAGAAAGTAATTTAGAAAGCTATGACTCTCTACTCTGAAGACTGATGTTCAGATTTTTTATTCCTGCTTGAGCTTCGCAGTATTTTCAGATACTTGTGGTACAGCAGAGCTGTCTGTCACCGTAGAGCAGACCCATCGCCGCTGTGCTGAACTCCCCAGCAGCTCCAAACTCGATCACGGCAGGAGAACAGAGCAGAGATTCTTCGCGGCGAGAGCGGCGGCTGCCCGCTGAGTCACGGGAGCCAGCGCTGGCAAGAGACCGGCTGCAGGCACAAACAAGTAGCTCAGATTTCATCAAATGAAAGGCAGTAAACAGCCAAGAGACTTTCTAATATTTACTACAATAATTTGCTACGGGGGGTGGTGGAAACCAGTACTTTGACTCTTCTCCAGCTGTATCTGCTGTACTCTTCTATCAGTTCAGTGAAACTGCAGGAAAATACAAAACTCACAGTAATACATATCATAATCTGCCTCTACTTACACATTAACCAGCAACTACAATAACCACAGTTTCATTTGCATTAAGAGACTAGCTAAAGCATATCCCCCAGGGGGAAAGCCCCAAGTAAATACAAGGTTTCTGCATGTCATTTTCATAATCTGCCTGTTAGAGACCATAAAAACCCCGCTGCAAACTCAAGACTCATTAACACACTTGCCTATTTTGCTAAACTTTACTTCAAACTGAGTAACAGCGCTTGACCCTCACAGATTATTCATTAGTTACAGGAAGCTCAGCAGCATCAAACCTGAAAGGAAGAGTCTAAATTATCTTAAGATAACAACGGCAGTTTAGGTGCAGAGGCTAAAATTAGTAGGCTTCAATTAAAACCTTCAGAAGAGACTTGTCCCTTTCCTTTAATGTTTCCAGCAAATAAACTATGAAGTACCAGTAAAGAGTGTGTAAAATGTGAACGAGTACTTATTTCTTCAATACAGCATCTTCTACAGAGCAGAAACTGACTGCGGAGCCACTGTTGCTGCTTTCCATCCATTGGATTTAGAAAGCTTATAAAAAACAGCGGGTTAAGTCTACCACAAACAAAAGAGTACATAAAATATACAGCGACTGCCAGTATTTAATCGCTATTTTAAGATCTTAAGAGTGCAGAAGCTCCAGCAAAAGTACTAAGTTACTCTCCAGTTTGATGCCACAAGAAGTTCTATCCCCAGTGGTGGTTCGACAGGGCCCAAAGGCTTAAATTGCCTCTAAATCCATAACTACATTTATTCCGAATTCAGTCTTAAATCTCATCCTGTATGCTTATTTACTCCCAGTTTATTAATCCCTCCTGACAAGTATTTTAGCAGCAAGTTTATTCACTGTCAAGATACAAAACAACCACCCTATCTTCTGTCACCAGCAAAGGCCCACAGTTAAAGAAAATTAAACACATAGGCTTGAAGCTACACCATATATTTGTAAATAAAATAATTTGACAGAACAAGATTACAAAGTAAGAAATGAGCCTTTTCAGGAATATCAAAGTACAAGAGAAGTCGATATTAAGTCCATTTTGTAGAGTTTTAAACAAATACCACTGAGGGATAGGAGTATTACCATAAAATTTTTTTTTTTAATGCTTTCTCAAAAAGCCTGGACCATATACATCAATTTTAGATAAAAAATCCCACACGCATGCATTGGTTTGGTTACAGCTTCAGGGATCAATGCGGCACAGTGCAGGTTTCATTCACAGATAAAAAGATATCTGAAGTACGTAGAAGAACATTCTGCAAAAAATAGGAAGTGTTCTAACTCTTGGCAACCCTCTTCCCACCCCCTAAAAAGTGCTGAAAATAAGAACAACATATAGAAACGCAGGTAAAAGTACACAAGGAGATGGGAGTCTTTAACAAGACAAGTTAATGTTTGACAGCTTGAGAAAGAGGAAACAACTACATCAGGAAGAAAATTATTGTTAATTCATAGGAAGGTATGTACAAGGGAGGTTTGTACTTTGATTCTGTAGAAAAACTGAAGCTGACAAGTCTCCATTCCTGAAATACAGAGTAAGAGAGGTACAAAAAAGTAAGCACTATTAACTGAAAGTGCCTTCTCAGAATAGCCCATTTTCCCCTGCTGCAGGTCACCATTCCCTCATCTTTCAAGAAACAAGTATATATAACTACTTATTTGAGCTAGTCTTTGAGTATATACAATTGCTTATTGCTTATCTGGCAATTTTACAGAATCTTCCTGGTCCCTAGTCTCCACCAGAACGCATTTTCCCCTTTTTATGTTTATTTCAAAGTAGATCAAACACTCTTCACTGCTTTTAAAAAAACCCTTATTTTTAGAAATTGCCCAAGCTAAAAATATTAACGCAATTTTCACCTGAAGCAATTTATTGCAGACTATTAATGTAGAATGCCTCCCTAAAGACGGTAAGTGCATCTTTAGCTACCAGAAATCTCAGGGAGGGCTACAGCTTTGAAGTGCTCTGCTAATTTTTATAAAAAAATTTATGAGTGACACTTACAGCATACAGAGACTAGTGCAATATGCAGCATTGATTGTTTATTCAATAAATATTTAAACCAATTATTGCCAACCAAGGCAAACAGTGCAGAAATTGTCACCTAAAGAGATACAAAAAAGTTTAACATTTTATTGTATAAAGTCAGTTGCTACTATATTCATACAACTATTTCAAAGAGGGTTTTCTGCTTCAAAATTGACGCTACCATTATAAAAATATAGAAACATTGCATTTGGGGGTTTAGCATGTCTTTGCAAGTCTAACTTTTACATTTATACAGGAACACGACTTTTCTGTACTCAAGAACTTTTTAAAAATAAAAATGAATACTATGGTAGAGACATTTTCTGCACTGACAATTTCATTATAGTTCTTAAATAGATCTTTCTTGGTCCTTTGTATACATTCAGAACGAAATAACTTGCATCTCACACTTATCCTGAGGTCAGCTGTGTAAAAAGAAAAGCAAATTTTATAAGGACAGTTGCAGGCTTCAAAAACAACCCTCTCACCAATGTTCTAATAAACAATTTAGTGTCATTTTTGGGAATTACATCCAAAAATATACAGGCTGTATCACATCCAAATGCTGTACTACCCAACTAAAATTTCAGTATGCAGTTGCCAAATTTGAAACTGAAAAGAAAATGTATAAATCCCTGTGAAGAGCCACCCTAAGCTTCTCATCTCAAGATCCTGACCCTCAATGCAACACCTGGAAGGACAACCCCACCGAGACCTGCAGGAACCTGCCAAGTCCTTGGGTCTGCCTGCACAGGTGAGAACGTGTGATTTGGGTCTCTGCCACCCACCGCGGGGTGCAGTTACGACCTTGTCAAAGCTCCACTTTGAACACAGCAGTTATTTTCAATAGCACCAACAATCTCTCAGATACCAGCATCAGGCAAATACAGACCACAAGAATAGGTTTGTTTCTTCCTGAATCAGCACAATTGGTACAAGGCACTGCTTGGCATAGGAAGTCATAAATAACAGCAAAACAAGACAATTTCCATCGTGACATTTAAGTTTGTAAGTTACGTCACATTTCAACTTGATATATACCATGGTTAAGAAGATGGTCTAAGGGATTAACCTAAACACCACTGTTTCATGCATGCTTACAGTTTTCCTCCCCATATCCAAAAAAACCCCACATAGCAACCTATCAACATGAAAAATTAGGAAGTATGGGTTGTTAAATTAAGAAAGTATGTTTTACTCTCCAAACTTCCACAAAAGTCTAACCCAGACACAACTCAAGTATAAGAAGTTGGAAAATATTCTGATAACATTTGCAACAGTCTATCCCTGCAGAGGAGTGAAAAAACTATTGTCTAGAGAATTCATAGATTGAGGCACATCGCGATTGAAAATATTCAGGCATATTTTATGGCTAGAACAGGATTTTTCTGAGGAACCTCACTACAGATTTCCCCAAAAGCAGCTCCATATGGTTTGAAACAAAAATTGCAACACATGGAAAAACGTTTGGTCCTTAATCACTACTGTCCTCATCATCATCATCATCAGATACATCATTTAAAGACGATTTAGGTGACTGGCTGTAGGAGTCCGATCTAGTGGACTGACAAGCAGTCATCTCCCCAGTAGAAAGAAGATCATAGCAGAAGTCGCAAATTCGCACGGGCTTGGAAGACTGGCTCGGGAGAAGAAACCTCTTTTCAGAGCAAGGCCCGCACACCACAAAGCCGCACTTGCGACAGTGATGACGACGGTTGACAGGCGTAAATTTTGCTTTCTGACAGCGCATGCACACAGTGGCTTCCGAGTCCGGTACCCAGACAGCTGCATGTTCATTGCTAGGAGTCTTCCCGCTTTTGGAAAGCAAATCGGAAACGCACTTATTTATGTGGTTCATCCACTCGGACTTCTCTGTAGCGGTGGCAGCGTAAACCGCAAAAGACTTTGTTGGTGTCTTGATAAGCCACCCGTTCCGCAAGTCTCCCTCATCCTGTATGGAATCAATAGTGACGTTTTCCAGTGGGATTATGTGCTGTTTATTGTATTTCTTCTTCTGGATGACAATGTTACCGTAAACGAGAATGTCATTGAACAAGAAGAACTGCCTCGCTTTGGGCTTCTTCCTACACAGCTTCGTTAGCACTCCCTCTCCAATCAGAACACGGCCAGGAATAGTCAAAGGTTGACCAGCTGCTCCAAAGCAGTTTTCCACTATACTTATTCTTCTAGTATTTGCCTCGCTGTTTGCCAAGCGATCCACCATCTTTCACAAGTATCCTAAAATTAGAAAAAAAAAATTTTTTGTTAGAACAAGGCTGATTCAACAGCAGCCTTCCCCAAGGAAGGTACCGACCCCGCACTTCTTAAAATAACTAACAGAACCTGCTGGCTCAGAGAAACCAACTTGGGCTACATTTAAATAACTATTAACACCTAAGAATTTTTAGCAACCGATTAGTTTTTGGTTTTTTTTTTTTTTTTTCAGAAAGTAAAAATGTTCCATCCAGCTGACAGCTATCTTTATCACACAGACAGCACCCACAGCACTGCTCTTGAGAGCGGCTGGCAACAGACTTGGAGGCTTCCCCTGTAGTAAGGTTACTGCATCCTGGTTTAATGCTTGTGTTTCTCTGTATATCCTCCTGCACCTACTCTCTGGATGGCAAAAGAAAGTATCATCCGTCATTCCAAATGCTAATACTGACAGAAACATCAGCTTAACTGCTTGGAGGGCTTGGAGACCCATGTTAGTGTTAACAGGACAAACAAAAATTACATAGTTGATGTTCACATAGGAAACCACCATACCCAAGCTCAGTACTGGGGTTTTTTTTTTCAGTACGTCAACTTTAAATCATGGGCCAAAACCACGACTCTACCTACTAGAAACATTTTATACAGGCCACAACTTGCACCCCCCACAACCTGCTTTCACAGCAAACTCTTCAGCCAGGAGCAGGGAGCGAGTCACGGCTGGTGGCCCATCACCTGCCTGCAGCCGCCTTCCTTCTGCAGGGGCCCCACATCCCTTCCCTCCTTGCCCACTCAAAACACATCTGCATCCATCACGATCAGGCGACGTACACAGGCAGACCAGCACAGAGGACAAGTCACACAGCTTGCAGCCACTCTTGAGGAAGACTCAGTGACCTGCACCAGCCGAAAGTTTAGGCAGGAAGGCTTCATATTTCAGGAATCGCTGACAAACTACAGAGTACACACGTTCCAATCACAGATTAAAACCACTCCTCATCCTTCCCCAAGTAGCAAGTAAGATTTTCTCATATAAGGTTAAGATTCCTAAGGCATCCAACGAGGAACTGAAATTAGGAAGTTACTCTAACGATTCATACCTCAGCAAACCACTCTTTAGCCTGTCTTTTACCCTAGAGCCTCCTGGGCAGAAGTCAGGCAAAGCAAACTCCCACCAGTCTGATCCAGATCTGCACCCCCAAGCTCCTCCCGAGTACAATCATGAACCTGAACCGTGTGCTTGACCGAGCACGAGACAGCCAGCAGAGGTGAGAACTAAGGACAGACCTGTCTCTCCGCATGCAGAACACAGTTCTCCTGTGCCTTCCCTTCCAGCTACCGCAGGGGCTGATGCTCGTGACACCCTTTGGTAGAAACCACTGCTCTGAACAGGCCTGAAGAACAGCACAGTAGCAAACACTCCGATCCCTGTTACTTGTGCTTCCCAACATGATCCCAGTTTGGAGAGTCCTCTACATTCACCTACCTTTTCTTTCAGATCTACGCTGCCTGCCACCAGTATAGCATCGGTATATAACCGAGATAAAATGGGGCTGAAACAAGGCTCAGACTCATAGAATGGTTTGGGTTGGAAGGGACCTTACAGATCATCTAGTTCCAACCCCCTGCCATGGGGTTCCACTAGACCAGGTCGCTCAAAGCCCCATCCAACCTGGCCTTGAGGGGGACATCCACAACTTCTCTGGGAAACCTGCTCCAGCATCTCACCACCCCCATAGTAAAGAATTTCTTTCTTACGTCTAATCTACATCCACCCTCTTTCAGCTTGAAGCTGTCCTATCATGACGCACCCTTGTAAAAAGTCCCTCTCCAGCTTTCTTGTAGGCCCCTTCAGTTACTGGGCAGCTGCTCTAAGGTCTCCCTTGGAGCCTCCTCTTCTCCAGGCCGAACAGCTCCAACTCTCTCAGCCTTCCCTCACAGGAGAGGTGTCCCATCCCTCTGATCATTTTTGTGGCCTCCTCTGGACCTGCTCCAACAGCTCCATGTCTCTCCTGTGCTGAGGGCTCCAGAGCTGGATGCAGGACTCCCGGTTGGCTCTCACCAGAGTGGAGCAGAGGGGCAGAATTCCCTCCCTCGAGGTTAATTTCATTTTTGGCTCAAAAGCCAAATTCACATGCCTGACTGCCAAAGCCTAAATAACCATTCCCATTTAACAACATAACCAGCAATAACCAGCCTTTGCAAGTGCCAAAGCTGAACAAAAAGCTGCTTTGGACTTAGAAAGCAAGGAGTCAGGCACAAAGTCAGTTCAAAGTTATTTAGTAATCCCATGTTCCCTGTGAAGCGAGGAAGGAAATCAGTCAGCAGAGTGCAAAGGGGACAGGCCAGAAGACTACACTTTTCTGCAGGTACAAATCAATATGCACTACTTCTAAACTTACACTTTTAGACAAATTATCTGCAAATTACAGCAAATTAAATGCTTTCGCTAGTCCACAAAGGGGAAATCCATCCCAGAACCCCACAATCCTACCACTGAATTTCAGTGAAGCAAGCTCTTGGTGTGAAGTTACAGCAACCTGTAGGAAGCACTCACTGCTCCACAACTCCAACTCCGTGCTCTCTGCCCTCCCTGCCAATAAACAGCAAATGTGGTTCAAGGTCAACATGAACGCTTTCAAAATACAAGTCACTGGGAGAAAAGGCTAAAGGTTTTAATTAATTGTTCTCTAGGACAACCTAAGAGAAAACAACTCTAACCAGGCTGTTTAATAATCATCATGGCTTGAAACCAAGACACATGACTCCAGAACTTGTGCTGAAGACTACTTTCAGCTTGTTGTGAAAATAATCACTTACTGGACTTAAAGCAAGAATCTTGGACAAGTTAAGGACTATTAAGACAGACAAGATAATCACATCTCTTCTAGATTTGAAACTTCTGTCTATAACGTTCAACAAATTCCCACTTACCAGCCTCATTTAAGGTAGTAAAAGCCACAGACTGTTGATGGATTATCCTACCTTTCCAGGGCACGAATTGCATTTTCCCACACAAATAGATCAGACTTTTTTAATACAAGCACTCTGACATTTTTCTCATAAGTTTTTAGGGAACTAAAAATTAAAAATTCATCTGAAATCCTATGCATGCTAATGCCGATTCACCTTCACTAGCCTATTCTCATAATGGAAGGAAATTCAGAAACGGATAAACTACCTTAAAAAATATCATGATTACAAATAATAACAGAACATGTAAAAAATAGACCAAGAATACAAAAGAGAAGCCATCCCTAAGTCACAAGACCTAAAGTTAGAAGGGGTGCATCTCTTCTTCTCATGAGCAAACAGACCAAGGAGGTGTTAAATTAAAAGGTTGTCTGGACACACATAGGAAATTTTAACTCCACGATGTCACAGTCCAAAAAGCTATGCCAGGCTACCAATTACCAGTCTTTTAAAATTAAACCTGTCTTTTCTTAAAGTTTATTCAGATATATTCAGCTATATTGTAAAAGGTAACAGATCATACCCTGGAACTGGGTGGCAGTAGCCTCCTCTTTGCCAGCTAAAACTTTCTTCTGAAGTTTTTACTGTTGGCCACTGTAAGAAGTAGATACTGGATCACCATTCTCAAGATGCAGGATGTCAAGACCTGATCAAACAAAGCAGTTCAAGTGATGGTAAACTGCTGAAAACATGCCCCACATCTTCCCAAAGCAAGTGAGGAGTAAGTCAGAACCACAGGCTTCAAAATGACAGGCTTGACAGCTTCACTTAAAGGGAAAGTGGGAGTATCTTATACATAGTCCCGGTTTATGGATGCCATGAAGTCAAAAAACTTCAAACCTAGCTGTTCAGATTTCTATCATGCTTGACTCCAGTTTCACACTTTTTGCATACAAACTCCTAAAGGTCCCCAGGCCCTTATGCAAGGACTCAATTTGTCTGTAAGGACCATGAATCCATCATATCAGATTCATTTTCTGTGTCCAGACTGCAGTGTAGTACTAGCTGCTAGTCAAAACTTTGCAAAAATAGATCACCCTGTAAAAAAAACTAGCTACAGAGAGCTGCACCATGAGCATGGTTTAGCAGCCTCTCCGAATAAATAAATCTCAATTCCTAAAATGCTTCCATACCTTCAGTTTGTCCTCCTCCTCATACACATGCTCTCAGTAAGCCCACTTCACAATGGCGATACTGGCCAAAGGCTTCGTCTCCGTAGTAGTGTATTATGATATTTAAAGGTGACAAAATATTTCATGATACAGGAAGTCCCAACTCCTCTACCATACGCAGAACTCTCTTTGACACTAAGCAATTTCTACTTTTACTCACAAGAAGCTTCTACAGAAATAACAAATCTGTTATTAAGATATCAAGATCTTCTCGCCCCCCTATTTCACTCCAGTTCTACACTTCTGTCCTGCTGGTGAGAACAGTCATCTTAACAGTGAGCATACACAGACGTTACTGAAAGCTTTGAAGAGCTAACAAGCTACCCACTTACCTAAAACACAACCCATGTTGAGGAAATCATGTATTTACTACAGTTATTAACATTCCAGACTACTGTAGAATGCAAATAATTCTGTTAGGGTTGCTGTGCACTGACAAGTCACTTCCCACGCAATTGTTTCTTTCTGCCACTGTATCCTGGTGACCAAACCGACAATCTCTCAGGACCCAATGCTTCTACAGGTCTTATTTAAAATAGGAGAATGTTTATTTTATATGCTAGCTCTGCTCTTGATAGAGGCCAGATGAAACTGCACAGAAGAATACCTGTAGTTGAAGACAGACATAAGGAGCCAACTAAAAAAAGAAAAAGCAACCCTGACTGACGCAGCTACACCTAATTCAACACTGCCAGAAACGCCGCCTTCTACTACATTGCTGCTGTAGCAGCTGCCACAGAGCAGAACCACAAATAACATAAAGACGCTAGAAGGGAGAAATGAAATGAAAAAAAGCTATTATGGCGTAGTGATGCAGACTGGATACAGCTCAGCACAAAAATATTTCCTCACCCCAGCTCAGCGCGTGCTGTCATCATAACCAGCACTCCCTTTAGACTGCAGGACAGGCACACAACCTCAATTCCCAAGTTTCTTCAGCAATACAGCAAAACCAGTAGTGCTCCATTACTTTCTGGCCTGGGCAAGAACAAGTCTTGTCCAATACACAGTCCCTTCTAACAAGCATCCAATTTTTAGCATTATTTTTCTTCAACACTCCTTCGAGGAAGGAAAATGGTACTGGCCTTGCCATAATTGCCAATTCATCTATCACCATCTTTACAACTAGCAATTAGGCTTACGTTTAACACACTGCATTAATACAAACCAGGCAGTCCAGATTTCTCAGAGCCAAGGTTATCAGGATGCAGGCAGCTCACCCATTACTACATACTTTCACAGTTAACATGACAGCTTTAAAGGAAAAAAAAAAAGTGTATTTAAGCTGCTGGAAAAAGTACAAGAGCTCAAAACTAACCACACCGAGGCCCATCCAGTCCCAAAGCAGCAGCAGTTCCTGGATGTTTCCAAGCAAGACTCAGTAACACTAATCCAATCTTAAAAAGTTACTAAACATAGTATCTGATCACACTATTAGAATGGATTAAATGAGATCTAGATATTGCTGCAGTGAAACAAAAGTAGAGAACAGGAGAGAAAAGACTCAGAAAGGGAGAAATACAAAAGGAATAAAGAAATAGCAGGTAGAAATAGTAGATCTAAATAAAAGCACATTATACTTTACCACTCAAACTTCTAAATAACTATCCATTCATCATACAGAGCTCGTTCTCACACCTGCATTTGCACATACAGACAACATCAGTAGCTACGTTTCACCGCACACACTCAAACCAACCCATTTTCCTTCTTGCCTAAGGGTAACACATAAGTTTCACAATAAAGGTTTCTGTTTAATAAAAGGCAGAAGTTAAAGGTTTTATCATGTCTGACTCCACAACATGAAGGCTAGGAATAAAATAGAGATTTCAAGTAGAACTGAATCTTGGTTTATTATACTTAATCACACAAGTTAAACATAAATGAAAGTACAGAAGATCAATAAAACTTCTACAAGACAGAAATAAGTAAGTTGTAAACCTAAGACAGACAAGACCATCTGCAGACCAGATATCTAAAGTGCATTAAATGACTGGTTTTGTAAGATGACTCATCTTTTGGAAGTACAGAGGAAAAATATCACACCCTCCTTCAAAACACAGAATCAGTCATTTCTTACTAAAAAAAAAAAAAAAAA
>Ga0065711_1031457_pt1 | contig 29598 bp, 17 predicted proteins | sample Hoacrofraction12_FD_59098 | JGI IMG/M metagenome (GOLD analysis project Ga0065711, IMG submission 59098) | Hoatzin crop microbial communities from Cojedes, Venezuela - Epithelial fraction 12 v2 (version 2) | ecosystem: Host-associated > Birds > Digestive system > Esophagus > Crop | place... | reverse complement strand
TTTTTTTTTTTTTTTTTTTTGTGCAACTTAACATAAACACTGGGAGCGTAGGGGAGTAGTAGTGAGTCCATCCAGTGTAACACTGTACTGATTCCTTGAATCCTTGTAACAGTGATGATGCCATGAATTCATTCTTGTTTCAGAGCTGAGGAAGTGGAGTCAGCCAAGTTTGATATATGGGCTTTTTGTGTTAGTTTTTGACCTCTGAAAAGGTCCAATTTACAAAGCATTGCATTTCTGAATGCATATCGTGTTTTGAAAATCTACAATATCCACTTCTGTCATTATCAGTTAGCATACTACCTATCACAAGAGAGAATATAATTTTCCTACTTTCATGGAAAATCTTTTCTCTGTAACGTAAATTATTTTTGCACTCAGATATTTTACTCCAGTTTTTGACTTTTGAAAAAAACAGCAGTACTTTTTTCTTGAAGCTCATCATTCTAATAAATCTCTGTAATGAGAGAATTATGATATTAGCAAACTATTGCCTATTCAAGCAAAGCTTTTGAGGAATAACCTGTGAAAATGAATGACAGTTGGAGCAGGCAGAAGTATCTCAACAAGTATGAATGGAAAGTGCCTTTATCTGCTGAGCAGTAGTTCTTGAGATGTTCAGTCAAAACAGGTCGTAGTGGCTTTTCCTCTTGAAATGTCGCAAGGCTCTTTCATGCCTGTTCTCTTCAAATGTACAAGTCACCTGTGATAAATCCTACTGTAATGAACTGAACTTGAGAACACTGATGCGGTTTTTAAAGAAAGTACTTGAATCTGTGACAGGGAATCTGTGTATAAACTTGACACTAGTGAAATACACTGCCCACATAGTTATTCATTGCTAATGCCTTAGAAATAGCACCGGCTTAATGTGAGACTTCGTTATGAAATTATGTAGGTTTTTCCCCATGCGTTAACTTTTTTGAAGTCTAATGGAAATTTCAAGTGACATATGAAGGAAGCAACTTGTTTAGTACCTGAATTTGTTTTCATCTTGAGCATCAATGCTCAGGTACTCTGTATAAGAAGGAACTTCTTGACAAAATTCCAGAGGGGAAACAAGTGTTATTTCTTAGCAAATCATGTTTGAATGTATCTGAAAATAATATAAAAATACATAGTTGCATTTTAATTCTTAAGTGCAATACATATTTTGTCGTTAACAAAGAAAAACAGTTTTGTTATCTTCTTTTTACATGGCTGTATTTCTTCCCTAGTGCATCTCTGCTGGTTACATTTTTTTCTTGTTTCCTTCTGCATATGCTGTTTTGCTGTCTGTTCCTCTTCCTTTTCACTCCAGATGCTTTCCTGGTGCTCTTATTTTTGGTGCCCTGTACATGCTGCCACCACCAGTTTTCTTTTCCTTCTGCTCCCCAGGAAATTCTTTTCCAGCTAGCAGCTTTGGTCCTGGAGAGAGGCTCTTGTTTTCTCACTTCCTTTTATATAGCAGTGACCTGAGGCAGCTAAGCTGGTTCATTCTTGCTTAAAGGTATTCACAGCCTGAGTGTCCTAAATAACAGCTGGAAACAATGCAACCAGCCAGTTCTCTTTGGACTAACATTGGCCTATGAACCACATTTTGAGAACCACTGAATTGCATAATATATGAACAAAAAAGCCCAAAAGAGGCATAACTGATGGATTTTTTTTTTTTGTCAGTCTTTGGGAAGAGCATAGACAATTGTGTGTGTATAAGTGTGTGGCCTTTTGTGGGGGGAGAAGGGCTAGAATTCTTTGTAAGGGACTATTGGGTTATGAGGAACTGCGTATCATTTCAAGGTATTTGAGAGAACTGCAAGGATGGATCTAAATATAAAACAAGAGTTTAACATTGTATAAACAGGAGAAAAAATAAACCCTTGACATTATATCTTAGGAAAAGCAAATGATCTACCCAGATCTGCTAGCAGATTAGTGTTACTTAGTCCAGCTTTAAATTAGTAAGAATTTGATTTTTGTTTCCTGAAGGAGGTTCATCTAGTGTCTTGTTTTGGGATGAGAGTTTTTTTTCCCTTAGCTTGTGGGGACGGATTCAGGATATCCACTGAAATCATCTGGTCCGGACTCCTCAACTCGTTGGAAATGTGGTCATTTAATGTGTGTTTTAGATTATATAAATACAGTTGATGTTTCAGGATGTGGTTTTATGATATACAACGTTTGGAAATAACAGCTTTGCAGCATTTTCTCTTCCCTCTACTGACTTCTGCCTCCGTCCCCTTGTGCCATGACTTGTTGCTGTGTTGCTTTTACCAGCACCACCAGGTTGTGCAGTTACAGTATAAACTAGTTTCTTTTGGAAACCAAACATGCATCTTTTTGTGAGGCTTGGTTTTTTGTTTTTTTCTTTTTAATTGATTAGTTTTCCTGTTTGGTTCACCATGTGGCTGTACAAGAGGCTGTGCCAAAATAACAAGAGATGTGGGACACTGCTTCCACTGACACTGCTACTAAAAAAATACGTGTCAGATGCCAGGCCTCCTTCTTCCTTTTCAGCTAGGTTAATTCCATAATTATGAGCTTTCTGTTATGGACTAATTTTGTCTCCCCTTTATTAAAACTTTCTAGTTCTAGAGGTACTAACTGAAATCAGTATAACCCTTTTTGCAGTGTCTTTCAATGACTATACACTTTTTTACTTCTAGTGTAGATAAGTAGGTTTCCACAAATTAGGCATCGTGAATTCTTCACTTTTGTAGACAATCTGAATAAACAACTATTTCAGTGTTCTCTATAATATGTAGCATAAAGATAAGATAATTTTAAGTGCTGGAATTGGTTAGGGAATGGGCTAATAACTGGCATGCTTCTTTTGAAATTGTACTCAAAATCTTAGGTAATATGCATTCTACATTTTTATTTTTAATAAGATACAAATGGAAAAATTTTTTTAAATTAGCCTGGTTTTGGTGTTTTGTATCAACACCTTAAGAACATTTCTGCTGTAATGACTTATTCTTTTATTCTTTTTTTAAATGCGCTTCAGCCTCAAAATATTTTAAACGTCTTAATTTGTTGGTTTGTACAAAATCTATAATGGCCCATATCTCAGTTTTTTCTTCTTTGTACATCAATTTCAGACCGCTTCCCAGATTATTTCTCTCCTTGGCTGAGGTACAAAACCCAGCTGCCTCTCATTTCAAATAGCATCCCTACAGTGCAGAACAAAACTGTGAACATCCTATTACCTGTGGGTTCACGGACAGAAAGGTTCCTTGAAACAGGTTTTTTGCCTTATCTTTCTGAATTTTTCTGGCTTGAAGAGAAAAGCAGTAGCTTTCTTCTAGTTCAGCAGGGTTTTGTAATGTAATGTTCCTCCATCACCACTAGTATTGATGCAGGGGTAAAAATATCCTTTTCAAATGGGGAGTAAATGAGCTTTTATATTTTTTTCTTTTCATTTGCAGGAGGAAGCTGAGATACAAGCAGAACTTGAACGTTTGGAAAGAGTTAGGAATCTTCACATAAGAGAACTGAAAAGAATAAATAATGAAGATAATTCACAGTAAGAGACTTACTGTCTTAATTCTGCATGTCGATTTTAAAAATAATGCTTTAAAAACACATTTTACCTACAGGAGAGAGGCTCATTTATAAATTTGTCTTTGGTTCTCATTTTTTATATATATGTTTTAAACACCAACTTTAAACTTTTAAAAAATAGAATGACTTGTCATTTGGTAAATTTACTAATGGTTTTATGGAATATGCAAGAAATAACACATATACACAGCTTATAGTTCAGGAGAGCTAAAACTTGCTAGGCTAAAAAAAATACTTGTAAGGGAACCTAACGCAATTCATTTAGCTGACAGTAGTGCAAGAAAATGGCAGCGAGGTTTGATGCAACAGCAGCAATTTTGTGATGCAGTTAAGATTAGTTTTGGTTTTATTTCACTGTAATTTCATTCCTACTACGTAGCGGTACCTAGTAGGAAAAAGACAAATGCAGTGTCTTTTGTATTACGTTAAATGTTACTCTGTACTTCAGCTTGCATGGCCATACGTCATAATGTTAAAATGTTATTTAATATTAGCTACTGCTATGTAGATTTGACAGTAATAATTACATAACTAAAAAAATTACTCCATCTTCCATGATGGCCAATACAAACACTAACACTACAGTTGCACCAGCAGTTTAGGCTCGCACTGTTGCCTGAAAGGAACTGGTTCAGCCTATCGCTGACGACTCCATTATGCCCTTGCTTGGTTTCCTTTCACACAGTTGCAATGGCAGTTCTTTACTGAACAGACACTGGAAATTGATCCAATTTAAAACTAGCTCCAGTGGTTCCTATTTCTGGATTAATTTTAACCCCGGATCAATTTCCTGGTCTAGGTCTTTGCCCCAGTTGCACAAATGGTTATGCTGCCACGAGGAGAGAGGCCAGGGCTAGCATGGAATGAGCAGCCAGCGGGAAGGAGATGATGGGACTGGGCTTCTTTCTTTCTGCACTAGTAAATATTGATGAAACAGTAGCCATAAGACTTGATTTTTTTAAAATTACTTTTTAGACACAATAGAATTATATATACAATAAGACTTCTAAACATTAAAGCAACAAGATGTGAAATTGTACTTAACTGTTTTAATGGTCCTCATACCTACTGTGCAGCAATACAGAAAATTTTTGTTACCGTGTGGCTATGGTACTAATTGATAAAACACAATTGGTGTTGTGTTATGGATATGAAAAATAATGGGTGTTGGTGCTTACAATTCGATGGCAGAATATTTTCTTTTAAAAATAAGTGTCCTACAACAAAGAAGCAGTTCTTTGCAGGTTAAGTGATAACCTTTTTTGATCTTCAGTGTTTGCATTCGAAGAGGTGGGTTTTTTTTAAAAAGGAATCCTTCAACGAGAGGGAATAAATGCCACAGAAAAATGATGGGCTTTGGCTGTGTAAATATTGCGTATGTGAAGCAAAGAATGTCCAAATTACAGTCACAGTTGAAAACAGAGTTACGGGACATAGACAAGCAGAATACCACAGCTTCACTGCTCATTTTCTGTAGTCAATATTGACACATTTTATGGTACAGAATGAAAAGCCTTAAACTCTCTGTTCATGGAGTATTTACCAAGTGGCCAAGCTGCAGCTTACACTCACAATACAGAAGGTGGAAGCAGCGGAGAAGGAGTTTAGGTCTGTAGCCCCTGCTGCCTTTCCTAACATGTCTTGGCAGCTTGGCCATTTGGTAAGGGAGAGGGTTCTGAAGCAAAGCAGCTGTTGGGTCCTGACTCAGATGCTGTTGGGTTTTCAGCTTCCAGCTGCAGTGCAAAGCTGAGCCCTCTTTCTTGTTCCAGCAACACTCCCCTCAATGTCCCTCTACCCATGTATACCCTCCCCAAGCATCCCAAATGTAAAGTAGGCTGCAAACTCACCTGTTTGGGATTCCAGCCATGACAGTGAAAAGCAGCAGAGATTGCCCAGTTTAGAGATGGGTAAACTTGTACATCTGCATGTGTTCTTTACAACTGCACTGGGGTAACAGGACAAGTTGAGAGCGCGGATTGTGGGTTCCCTGTTGGGGGTTTAGAGCCCACGTGATGCTGGGGCTACCTGCAAGGAGCAAGTTGAGAGCCACATAGAGTAGCAGAAGCAGCAGTGGAGAGGAAGGGTGGTTATGTTCACAAAGATCGGTGCTACTGGAGGCATACATGTAATAGAAGGACCAGGAAAATACGAATTTAGTTTTGATGAGTGTGGTTTTAAAGAATTAGGCTGCTGGTCATGTGACATCACCTAACGATGCTACCTCTAAATTTATTGTTTCTTCTACACTTAAGTGCACTACTTACTGTTTATGATTTTTTTTAAATGTCTTTAGCATTGAAATATGTATTTTCATAGTGAGGAAGAGGAAACTTTTATGCTTCAACGGGGCACAGTAAGCAACAATATGCATCTGCCCTCAAATACTTGACTGTCTATGACCATACCTCCAAAACTGCGGAGAAATGGAAGGATGGGGTGACCTGTTGGCAGGCTAGCCCTTAAACCCTTCCTTAAAGTTTTCTGTGGAGTGTAATTGGCAGCTGACCCATAAGTAGAGTTGTCTCATCATTGCCCTAGAAATGTGATGGGTATTCCTCTGGTTGCATAGAGGGATGTATTTTGTCTTCTGCACATTTCAGGAGAGAGTTTCTCTATCCTGCGGCATCATTTTTTGTTTAGAAGGAGTGTTTTCTTCTTGCTGTTGATCAGAGTACCAGCAGATACTCAGTCCTTTGATGTGTTTTCCCCATATTGCTGTTTGTTTTTGTTAAGTTCTTAGTGTTACATAAAATCAGTTTTGTTAAAAAGAGGCAGGTATGTACAACAGGTCTGGTCATGTTTCATGTGAAATTGGAAGTGTGTCCTTCTCATCTGTTCTAGAAAGCTGAAGTGTAAGACTTCTCCAAAATTTGGCACAAGGAGAGAACCCTTGTATTGCAAGTTTAAGGGTGCTTTTCTTATCCTTACAAAAATAGACAAAAATAACAAGAAGTTTGCCAGAGTTGACTGGTTTGATGATGGCATTGTGACAGCATTTGTGCACTACATAGTCAAAGAGTACTGAAATTGGCCATGCTATATAGTTGTGCCATAAACTTACACATGATGTAATATTGTTGAGCATAATAGATATTGCTAGTAAAAGGAAAGCTCCATTTGAGAGGTAATACTAAGAGGTTTACATTTTAGACTCTTAGTTGTGTACCTTAAATAGAATTAAATGATTTTTTTTTCTTTTGAGATTTAAAGATCACCCCACGTTGAATGAACGGTATTTGTTACTCCATTTGCTTGGCCGAGGTGGCTTCAGTGAAGTATACAAGGTAGAGTGCGTTGGGTCTGCTGAATCTAATCTTTGGGCCATATACATTGGTACATTTAATTTTTGGGGAGAGGGAGGGAATCTAAATAAGCGGAGGGGATCTAAATAAGCAGAAGGGATTGTAGTGCCGTATGCTCTTTGAACACTGATTGAACAAACTGATTAACCCGTGGAGGAGAGGTAGCATTACAATACACTTGTCAATAGATTTGTGAATTACACGCCAATTTTTTTCCTCTCTTTATTGGGTGTTATTTTTATCATCTTTGGTTATAACTTTCCCATATTTATGGGTTTCTTTTTTAGGCTTTTGATCTTTATGAACAAAGATATGCTGCTGTGAAGATTCATCAACTTAACAAAAGCTGGAGAGATGAAAAGAAAGAAAATTACCACAAGTAAATATTAATGACTTATGCTTCATATGTCAAACTGAATAGCGTTTTATTGATTGTGGAAGATTAATGTATCCATCTTCTTTTAGACATGCCTGCAGAGAGTATAGAATACACAAAGAACTGGATCACCCCCGGATAGTTAAACTATATGACTACTTCTCCCTGGATACAGATACGTAAGTACACAAAATGATACATTTTTCTAGAGCTTGGCAAGTATTTTAGCGCTGTATATTAGATAAACCGAAATGAAGAGTATTTGAACAAAAATCATATGTTCTTGCTTTCAGCCAACGTGTTTAGGGTTTCCTTAAGGGGACTTCAAAAAAAAAAACCCATGACACTAGTTACAGAATTTCATCTTGGCTAAATATTGCAGGCCTTCTTGTAAAGTCATGAAAACAGCGTTTTGCAACACCAGACTAGCAAGCCCTACAGGATGTCCTGAGGGTGAAAGGGAGATGCAGTGCTGTAATGCTTTTGGGCAGAGCAAGGGCTGCTGCAGGGCAGCTCCGAAAGGCTGCTGTAGTTTGGACAAGTTACCAAGACTAAATGACATTAGGAGCATTATTAGCCTAAATGTAGCCCATGGTCACTGGGCTGCACCTCTTTGCGTGAAATTGTGTCACATCTTAAGGGATAGTGAATATATTTTTTTACTGAGAAATGTGCCTACATAAATAAGTGTTTTTTAAACTTAATCTCTTGGCAGTATGGATGCATTTTCTCTTTTGGTGAGTATGAATGTTCTGATTTATGTCAAATTTCATAAGCTAATAGTTATGCCACGTGTTCTACTTTCAATTTCATTCGTATAGTTTAATATTCAGGCAGCCATTTTTAAACTTGCCAGTATCTAACTAGGTTGTCATATTTCCATTTCCGATAGTGAAGTTTGATACGTTATGTAATTTTGTCTCTCTGAATTCTACCCTAGGTTTTGCACGGTGTTAGAATACTGTGAAGGCAATGACTTGGATTTCTATCTCAAGCAACATAAATTGATGTCAGAGAAGGAAGCTAGGTCCATTGTAATGCAAATAGTAAATGCACTACGGTATCTCAATGAGATCAAACCCCCTATTATACACTATGATCTTAAACCAGGTAAATGAGGAACGTTACGATTGAAAACATCATCTTTCCTTTTTTTATATACTTATTTTTTTTGTAGTTCATGCCTAAAAATAGCGAAGTGTATCTTCTGTATGTCAGGCTTATTGTAAACGACTGAAAAAAGTACATACTTTTCTTTCTAGTTTTATTGCCAAGATGATCTGTCTTTTCTTTGGAAAAATGTTTGTTGTAACTTTTCTACTTTGTATTATTTGGATTTGAATTTTTAGGAAAAAATCATATAGCACATAGATACATACATTGGTATTTAGAATATAAACACAGATAAGATCATTAGTTGGCTCAGTCCTGTCTGTTCATTGTGGAATGCTGATGTGTAAATAATTTTTCCCTTACGTATTTCTTAGCCTGTGAAGGATAGAAGTTGGTAATTACAATACATGCTTTCAGCATCCCAGCATGAGCACTTCAAAGCAGGACTTTGCAGAAGTTTTCTTTACAATGAGTAATGAGCAGTGTCATAAACAATGTATTCTGTCTTGAATCCATGGCCTTTGTTTTACCACCTTGCATGAGTGATGCTGACATTCTTCATGTACTCTAATCTGCTACACTGCCAAGCACGGGGTGTGTAGTGTAACTCCTATGCCAGCCTGTTTGTATGCTGCTGTGTAATAAATTGTTCATACAGATTTCTGTCATATTATGGAATTGTACAGAATGTATTGTTAGTCTCAGTAGTTTTTGTTCTCAGAGGAACTTCATCAAGTAACTTTTATATTAAGAAATTATTGAGCAACTTTAACACAAGGAGTAAGATTCATAGTATTGCAGCGATTTTTTGGCAAGATTTTTGTGGCATATGCAAGCCCTGAAACCTGTAGTATAGGATCTGTTCTGTGCAGAAAAATACAAAACTTCGTTGTAACTGGTATATTGCTACGTTTCAGTGTTTACTTGCTATGTTTTGTTGTTTCCTCACTGTCCAGCCAGCTCTCAGTTGAGGGAGCCATTTCAGATGATGATGATAATGTAGAGAGTTTCTGAGATTGCACTGAAGTGTGTGATAGTCAGGTTACTCTAGGCTTGAGGATGTAAAGATGATGTAAAGTTGTCACACCTCATGAAGTTAGATGTTCCTGAACACTGAACCCGGTTTTGAAAATAAAGCATTCTGTTAGCTGTTCTGAGGTAATTGTCTTTTTTTTTTTACCCTCCGGATAGGTAATATCCTTCTTGTAGATGGAACAGCATGTGGAGAAATAAAAATTACTGATTTTGGCCTGTCCAAAATAATGGATGATGACAGCTATGGTGTGGATGGAATGGATTTAACTTCGCAGGGAGCAGGAACTTACTGGTAATGCCTGGTTTGATTTTGCCGTTTAGACTTTGGGTCATTGTTCAGATTTCATAAATGCTCTCTCATAAAGCCAATTTGGAGAGAGAGCTAGGATTAGAAATATTAACGTGGATGACAAGATATTTGTGTAGTACTGTGAATGATGATATTGCCAAATGTTGGAATGGTAGTGTAGTAAGATAAGAGAGTATGAGTGCGTGTGGGTTTTTAATATGTATATATAAAAATGTGGAGGTGATCACTGTAATTTAGAAATAAGGTTTCCCTGAAGAAGCGGGTGTTTAATCTTTGGCTGCAGGTAGCTGAAGACGTTTGACAGAGCTGTGATGATTAAGTGTGGGTGCTTAGTCCTTGGAAATCTTAGAGCAGGGATTACCAGCAGGTAGGGTCCTTAGGACAAAAGAGTATTTACTCTTCCATCCTAAAGGTTAATGACAGCTCAGCAGCTGTGATTTGTCTTCTGTATACACTTGGATGCTTGTCCAAAAACCTGAAGTTTCAGAGCTGCCTACAGAACAGGAATGACAGCAAGCATTTCATTGCTTACAGAAAAGCTGTTTCTAGAATTTGCTCTCTAAAGATGCAGCTTCTTCATGGCACAGTAGCTCTTTGAGCCTGAGTGTATGGTAGCTGTGTCAGGGTAGGTGGAATAGAAAGCCTGTATTGGCCAGGTTATGAGTTGTGAATCCGATTGCTCACTCTCTCCTCATTCTGCCTGTAGCAAGATCAGAGTCAGGAGCAGAAACATGACTCTAAACAGAGAAGCCAGTGTGATTCCCATTTGCTCTGCAACTTTTTTCCCATACTCGGAAATTGCATGTAATAAGTTTTTGCCTTTTCTCTCAGAATTTTTATAAAAGAAAACACACATACTCTTGCACAAATACCAATGCGCATATGCTGTGGAAAGACAGTTATTCAAGTTAAAACATTTTAGAAGTGTTAAGCTTTTGCTACTCTTTTTAATGCTTTACCTATTTAAACACCAATTTAAGTATTTTGTTGTAGAAATGTATGTAAAAAAATTTTGCCCTTTGAATTTAACATGCCACAAGCACTGGTGGTGCTGTAAGCTAAGAGATCAAAAAAGGTCTGTGACCAATTATAGGTTCATGATGATTCTCTGTGTTTCTGATTCACACTTTCTCTGAGCCCAGAATCTTCATTAAGGATGGAAATGTTTGGAGTGAGTTTGAAGTGAGGGGTGAGTCTGTTCAGAGCACATTGCACAAGCTGTCGGCAGCATAGTCCTGGAAGGGATTTCCTCAGTCAGTGGGTCCGGTTACCTGCCTTTTCACACAGTTAGGTCACATAATCTCTTTTGTAAATTTACAGAAGTAGTGTTTTGTCCCCAGTAATATGATTTGAAATGTGTTCCGTAACCTCAGTTCTCTGATCATTAGAAACCTAATCTTCTGATTTGCAGACTGTGTTTATTTGTGGCCAGTTTATACTTGTTTGTCCCTGTGCCAACACTTTCCTCCCTGAAGTAGGTTGTTTCCCTTCCTAGTACTTGCTCCTTGGTGTTTTTATAGCCTTAAGGTTTTTTTCCCTAAATCATAGACTCTCCATTCTTCAGATCACCTTAGCTGCTTTCTTTGCCCTTGCATCGCTTTAAGCTCACTTTTCTTGAATGTTGTAATCAGAATTGTACACGAGTATTTCAGAAGAGATTTTGTGATACTTGTTTAAAATTCATATTTGTGTTGCATTCTTATCTCATTTTTCAGTTTATTTCCATTTAAAGCCTTACATGCTGTTGATGAAAGAATGTCTGGTCTGCAGTTGCTGTAATAGTTTTTATGCCTTTTTCAATTTTAGATATTACAGGCAATAGTACTTAACTGCCCCCATATTGATATGTTTGAGAGGTTTTGTTTGTTTTTTAAAGGAGGTTCCATTTCACCAGTTCTCTTGTAATTCAGGAATGACACAGGAACTTGCTCAACTTTCATCTCTTCAAGTATGGCTTCATGCAGATTATAGGAATGGAAATAGCAATCACTTGATCACCTTTATCTACCATATACCCCTCTGATTAATGTCATCACTCTTACTAAAAACTTAGGTAAAGGGTCTTTAAGCCATATCTACATTATCTTGGATTCCCAACCAGGCCTTGCTATAAAATGCCCTATATGGCTTTCATCTTTTCTTGCCCTGACAGGGGGAGAAGGTTCACATTTAACCTAGGATCCCAATTTAAAAAAAAAAAAATGATAATTAGTATTTAGGTAAACACTATTAGTATTTGTGCTTGTATGAAATAGACCCTCCGTTTGACTGACTATACAAAAAACTGTAATGTCAGTTTTGATGGGTGTGCAGGGTGTTGGAATGCAGCTCATAAGGCAACTGTACAAGTTGTCAAAAGATCAGAGATGTGTACGTGCAGTGTTTGTATGATTTGATATTTGAACAAGTTCCAGTGATGCCATACATCCACTTGCAGACACTGAGGTGCGTGTTTTGTTTTCCAGGTACTTGCCTCCAGAGTGTTTTGTAGTTGGCAAAGAGCCACCAAAGATTTCTAATAAGGTTGACGTATGGTCAGTTGGAGTAATCTTTTTCCAATGCCTTTATGGCAGAAAGGTAAGGAAAATGTTGTTTGAAAATCTTAGAATTTTAGTGTAAATGCCTATTTACAGTAGACTGTGAATTCTGGTCATAAAGGTGTGAATCAACATGGAAAATTGCTTGTGTTACTTTTCGGTAGTGTACATTGATATTGCAAGAAATGTAGAAAATCTGGACTGATACTTTATTATTTACAGAATGGTTAGCAGTTTGTATTAACATTGCAACAACTTACTATAGCATAAATATTTATGAAATCAAAGTAGTTGGATAACTCTCATGAAGAAAATAATGTATTTATTTTTCAGCCATTTGGCCACAATCAATCACAGCAAGATATCTTACAAGAAAATACAATATTAAAAGCTACAGAAGTTCAGTTCCCTGTCAAACCTGTTGTAAGCAATGAAGCCAAGGTAACTTTTTGATTGATCTCTGAGTAACAGTTAAAACATTTCTCATAAAGGATTCAGTTATAAAATTGCTGTTAACTTAAGAATACTGTGGGACCCAGTAACTAAACGTGTAAGAAAACATAATGGAGAACTAGTATTTTTGATGTTTTTATTTAAGCAAACTTATTCTGGGACTTCTCAAAATCATGTATCTGAAAGCGAGACTATATCTATGTTCCAGAAATTTGCACGCGGTTTTCAAGTAGGCTTCCTCAGAATTATCTGCTTTGGTTTTTCGCAGAGGACCTTGTGTGTCTCACTCAGGCTGTCTTACTAGAAGTTCTTGTGAAATACTTCTGCTAACAGTAACAAACTCTTTCTGAAAATAGTGATTGATACTCTCTGCAGCCTCGTTGGCTTGAAGAACTATTTGACTACCAAATAACCTGGAGGATATACATGGTAACACTCTTCCCCTTGAAAGGGGGAACACACGTAGTATGTGTGTATTAACTCAAAGCTGAGTTTAGAAACATAAATTCTTAAGATTAAGAATCTGTAAGATACGTTGGTGCTGGTTCAGGACAGAAGACTGACAAAATAGTTGATCTGCCACAAAGCTGTGGATGGCAAGGTTTCCTGTGTTAAAAATCTTACTTTTAACCTGTAGTATCAAACTCATCTCCACAGACTAGCTATTCGGAAACAGATCAAGGTCATTTCCCAAATGATTGCTGCTGTGAGCATCCATAACACAAATCCAATTCTGTGAATATGGAAGAAAACATACATGTGTTACTTGTTTGTAAAATTGTCCAGATTTTTGAAAGATAGTATCTTTCAAAAGATCATCATGGCCAGATGCAGTAGAGATGTGCTCGATTCTGTGATTCTGTGGTTCATTGGAAAAAAATGCCAAGATAGTAGAATGGCTATTCAAGTTTCAGCAACTAATTAAACATACTTAGATTTGGGACATGAGCTGCAAAAAAAAAAAAGGAATGTTAAGATTAAGCTTCTAAAGATTAAAAGGAAAGGAAAGCCATTTCTAGAGGGTGTATCTTCCCAAGAAAATAAGTCCTTTGGGTACAGAAACCTTCTGTTACAATTTGTGGTATGTTTCTGTTGGTAGTATTTTCTAAAAGGAGCATTAGCAAGCAAGTTGGGGTTAAGGTTATAAAAATTTGGTTGAAGAATTATAGGTTGTCCTGGGTTTTTTGTTCGCTGTTTTTTTGTTTTCATCCCCATTTGGAAAAATTGTGTCCTTTGAATGCAGTTAACAAATACACATTGTATAACATATAACATTACGTGTTAATAGTTTATATCCCTGTCTTTTAACTGTGCGTTCCTTTGTTGTTACTAGCTTTTATTTAGAGGATGTCAGGAAAGAATAGACAGTTCAGCATGGAGAATAAGCAACTTATTTTACATTCTCTGTGTATTCCATGTTCTGTCTGTTTGTTTGTTTGAGAGACTAAAATAAACTTTCAGTGTTCTCCACTCTTACTAACATTGTCAGGATAGCTGTAAGAGATGCAGAAGTTATTCTCTGGTGGAAATGCTATAAAGCAATTTCAGACTAACTTGTAAATTCAGACCGTTTATGATGACTGTAGAATCCAAATTGCCTTTCAGATTTATAGGCCTGGCAGCTGAAAAAGAACAGCTTGTAAACTGAAATTCTGATTTGGAAAACATGGAGGTGAAATAAATATGGAACTTGAAATGACACAGTTTTGAGACTGTAACTGTCCTTTGATCCTCCTCACTTTTTCCTATTTTGTGCAATATTCTTGTTTACGTCACAGTAATGTGTCTGTGGTGCCATGGAAGCATGAAGTATTTTACAAACATTTTAGACATGAACTGTTACTCTGGGATCTTGCAAAGAACTCTTAATAATTTATTTGTTAGGAAGGATTTCTTGTGAAGATTTTAATTAAAAGCCATAACGTCCAAGAGCATGTGAATATATATAAACAGATATGCATGATTTTTATTTTGCAGCTTGTTCTTGCTGGATATGTAAATGATAGAAGTAAATTCTAGCAGGATTCTTTGAAACTTGTATCACAGATTTTTTCAGTTAATCTCCAGTTCTTAATTGGAGCAAAGAACAAACAGCTGAACAGATTAATCAAAGATAAGATATGTAATTCTTTTAAATTAAGTTCTAAATTAAGTAATGAAGTGCTAATCAGTTCTGTAGCAATAATAAGGATTTTCTGTCATTAAATGTTGAAGCCCAGGCTCTCAGGAGACCAAATGTTCTGTGTATGCTAGACATAAGACTTGACAGAAACTTTCAGCACAAAATGATTGGCAGACATCGTATGGACCTACACATAGGGCAACACAGTATCTCAAGAACAGTCCTGAAGCTAGATACAGAATTTTTCAATTGTTTAGGCATTTTTTAAATAGCTGGGACTGAGTTTTTTCTGGGAAAGGATTTCCAGCTGGATAGTGGTTTCTTAAATAGTCTATCAGTTATTTAATGCCTATTGAACATGGCAACTGCCGTTGTCAAATTTCACGTTTTGCTCTATTCCATCATGGCTTGTGTGGTGATGCCTGCTTTCAAAAGTCAGCTAAAGCATTGAAATTCTGTCTCTGCATCTCCCATCTACTCTTCATCTACCGCACAGCTGAATGGTTTTAGAAGCTCTGCGAAGCTCCTTGCTACTTTTTTCAATCCTCTGACATTTGCCTTCTGGTTTTTACTAAGGCTATTCAGGGATAACGCATGCAGAATTCTGATTGTATGAGATGCTAATGTTTTATTTGTAAATATAGTTCCTAAACATGGAAATACGTATTTGAAGTGTGATTATTTGAAGCCAGTTAATTTGCGGATTTATCTTTTTCACTGTGACCTTACATTTTTTCATTAGACTCAGGAGACAGTGTAACATTTGGCATTTGAATTGAATTGCATAAGAACAAGAATTTGTTTAGAAACTAGTTTATCCAGGCGGACATGTGTGTTTGCTTGTAAGCAGATCTAATTATTTGGAATGGTATTGTAACTTTTTAACATTTGTTTTCTAGGCCTTTATTAGACGCTGTTTAGCGTACCGAAAAGAGGATCGATTTGATGTCCACCAGCTGGCTAATGATCCTTATCTTCTCCCTCATATGAGGAGATCAAATTCTTCAGGAAACTTGCATATGACTGGGCTAGCAGCATCCCCTACACCACCTACTTCAAGCATTATTTCGTACTGAGATTTCTCCAGCCAAGGAGTGGCATGATACGTTTGTGTAGTTTCCAGATGCAGACTTGAGCTTGAAAGCATTTGAGTGTTTTTACCCAGGACAAGTTTGATAACTCGGTTTTCAGACTGAAGTCCTCCTACACAGTGTCATTTGTGTGATTGGAATGGATCATGGACTGTGAATAAATGTGCCCTTCTGAGAAATACCTTTAAGCATTGAAGGATGACACTGCCTGTTACACACTAACAGGTATCCTGTGTTTAAGACTGAAGAAAAGTTTTTAGTTTTTTCTGGGGAACATTGTAAATAATCTTTTTAATACTTAAAGTACATTTGGTTGATACTGGAAAGTTCTAACATGAAGGGTAGTTTTTCATTATTTAAATAAAAAAGGGTAATGAGCAAATTCGAAAACACACAAAAATTCCGTGCCTGGTTATAAACTAAACAAATTTCCATCTTTCCAAGACATTGATCTTTTGAAACCAAAGTAAGGAGTGTGAGACGGTCCAAGATGCGTTCTGTATCAGATTCCTGAGATAAAATGGTAGTATTTTATTTGGCAACTCAGGCTTGTGCCTCTGAAAATGTGGTGGTGTTTCAGTGAATTTAGATTGGAAGGGTGATACAGAATTTCTGATACTCATTTCTCAAATAAATCGCTAATTTTGAAATCCACTCAATTTTCTAAAAATACTATACTTGCTGTGGTATTGAAACTTGTGACATTTTCCAGGCTTCCGATAAAACCAAGCAACAGCATGAAACCAAATGCAAACAGGCCATGTATAATGTTCTATGCAGGAATAATGAGAAATTCCCTTCTAGCTCTATTGTAAATTGTTGTACAGATGTCACATTTTCAGTTAAATTTCATCAACTTATTCCTGTACAAATGTTTAAAGTATGGCTTTTTCTAATTGGATATTGTATTTTTTTTAAGTCTCCCTCAAGGCGCTTTTAATTGCTGCTAAATGACATTGCTTTTACTTTTGCAGAAGAATCAAATGACCTCCTTCAGGTGCAAGTCATCTGTATGTTATAGAGAGATTAAGAGTAGGTAATTGATTAACAATCAAGGCGTGTAAAACGGATCTGTGTTGGCAATGTGCAGTACAGTTCTTTCAGCCAGTTTCTTGCATTGTCAACCTGCAGAGCGCATTGATACTCCATGTAGAAGTTGCTCATGGTTATTCTCTATTTCTGGAAGTTCCTATCAACAAGGAAATGTTTCTTGTGGCTTGTACAGATTATTTTAAAATGTGAAACATTTTCTAACTGCCTTGTATGGTAGAAACTTATTTTTCAGAACAGTGTATCTCTCTCCCATTCACTATTCTTTTTACTATCCCATTCTTGATGCTGAATACCTATATGTAATTTTGTCCATGTTGCAGAAAAAGGAGGCTGTATTACCACAGGTTTTTGTTTAGTATTGTACAGTTAAACTGTTGCTCTTGTTTCTGATGTTGCAAGCCATTTTGTTTTCATTGTATATAAAGAAACATTAACTGTCTCTTTAAGATGCTGCTGAAATCATAGAGAATGTAGCCAAAACGGTAATAAACGATGACAGTTGAAATTTCAAGGTTGTCATTGTGTGTTTTTGCATTTCAGTGAAGGGCAAATCAGCCAACCGTATCACTGAGCTACACTTGGCTGTTTAAATACAAACAGAAGCCAAATATTTACATTTTAATTGTAATTAATTTAATTACAAACCAAAAGCCAATAATAATGAAGTACCATTGGAGGTGACAGGGGAGGATTCCGTGAAACTGAACTTGTCTGTCGTAATGAAGTAACCAAAACATCATTTCACTGAATAGACCTCACAGAAGCAACTTTAAGCATTATTTCAGCGGGTTCTTCTAGATTTCTTTAACCATGAAATAAAATTAGCTTGTAGAACAAATGAGACTCAAATAGTGCAAAACTGAGTACAGGGTTCAAGGAGCAGCTGTAGGCTCATATTAGATTTCGTTTCCTCTCTTTCAGCATGTGTCAATATCGGAAGTTTAATCGAAGACTTTTGCCTAAGGAAAAGATGTAGGATTTTGTTAACTGTATTTTTCTTTATCTGGAATGTATTGTGGTTACCCCAAGTAAGGGCAAGTTTGGCAATATATTAGAGAACTACTTGAGTAACTGGAAATTTTACAGCTACCTAAAAATAAGGGGGTTTATGCATTGCACTAATTACATACAGACTTGTTTTTCCTGGTGTTAGCATCTGGGAATAGGCTGCTGTGGCTGCATACATGACGCTTACTCCAGCTTTACAAATACACATTTCTGAAACCTAAACACTCGCTTTATTTAAAGTTCCATACAGAAATACAAGAAAGAAGAGAAGAGTCACCATCTTTGAATCAAAGTTGTGAGATTTTTACCTCCGATACACACGGTTGTGTTTGCATTAGGGTCTTACGGTGCTGATGATAAAAGTTTTGTATCCCCACGTGGAGTCGTTCTGCAGTCACAAGGAGACATCCGAGTTGGTGTGTGTGGTGCCTGGCACTCAGCAGCTCGTGCCTGGGATGGAAGTACCCCTGAGGCTGCATCCAGAAGCCCGAATTACTGCTGCATGTGGAGGAATGCTGGTCCACTCCTAGGTAATTCATGCAACGGTTGTTCGGTCTGCATGTCATGCACGTTTTATGGATTTCATCATGTGTCATCCATCACTAGGTTGTCTAAGCTCTCCAGATTTAGCTGCAGGTAGACAAAAGGAATGAAGTTAAACTTAATCACGCAGTTTTTCATGAAGCGTAGAAATAAAAGGCTTCCTTTAAATTCATAAATACTTTTAAATTTCTGCATTTGCTGGAAGATAGTAAAATGTTATATTGTTGTGTAATAAAAAATCCCCCAATGTATGAAACAAAAGTGGCTGTAAGAGAAGTTCTGCCCTTTTATCTAGGATTATGGTGCTACAGGTCATCACAGCCAGAGTTAGCAATGGGAGGCTTGTTTCTGGAAAACAGCCAGGTTTTGGCACAATTTTATTGTGTTTACATTTGTACTGAAGTTGTTCAGATTTCAGTGTGGAACATGATTCACCCTTAACTTGGTCTGTGCGGGTTTATAGATACCGTTTTCATGAAGGCTGGTGAATATTTTAATTGTCTAGGAAGTGCTCATTGCTGGCCTGCTGCCTGAGTGCTGTTGCCCGCACACGCTCGGGCAGTGAGCGAACTGCTGCGTAATTGGAGAGGCTTTTGGAGGCCGACAAAGCCGGGAGCCCCCTTGGCATGCAAGTCACGACTGCACGAGGGCCAAGCCGCTGCCACAGGGTCCTCTGCGCCGCTGGGACCTGCGCGAAAGCCAGGGCTGCCAATGGTGGCCAGCCAAGGCGTTTTTTAAAATAAGCGAGCCCTGGAAAGGAGAACATGCCCTGGGATCTGCAGCATCCCGCGTGCTCCTGCAGCAGCTTTTATGTCTTCCTGAACGTGAGGAAACCGGCGCCAGCCCAGCCAAGCCTGTCTTCCCCATCCTGCGGCTCTCCTGGCCGGGCAGGACATGGCACCGCTGGTGTGGGCAGCGGATACAGGTGCCCCGCAGCGCTGCTGCTCCCGCCTTGCTCCGGAGTTCAGCTCTGCTGGGGCTGAAGCCGCTCCTGTCAGGGTGCAGAGGAGCTGCGGCAGCCGAGGGGCCCCGGTGGGGCAGGAGGTGGCAGCCACCCCCTCGTCACCCACCGCCATGCTTTCTACAGGGGGCTGGGATGGCAAGGGGTGCTCAGCTGCTGGGGGAACGGGGTTCCCCAGGAAGGGCGAGAGGGGTTTCTGTGATGTTTATTTCTCTTCAGAGAGCTCCTGGGACTTGCTGGGCCTCTCCAGAAGAGATTGCACTGGGATGGGGGACTGGGGAGGGTGTGGGAGCAGGGATGGCCTCAAAATTTGGAGGCAGAGTGGTAAGAGAGTCTCCTGATTTCAGTCTCCAAAACAATTCAGTCCCACAAGTGCTGTTGTATTATTTAAAAAATACTTTTGCTGCGGATCAGCTGCTGTGAGAGGGAGGGCCCTGGTTTCGCGGGTGAGGTGCCTGGCAGCATGGGCTGACAGGGTTTCACCGTTGTTGTCTCACACTGTGTGCCCACCACCCTGCCATGTCAAAATGTCTGTTGCCACGTCACTGGGGCCAGGGCACAGCCATTTCCACAGTCCCAGCACGATCCTACCATGGGTTTCATGCTCTGAGTACCGAAGCGTACCTGGCTCCAGGGAGCCACAGAAGGTAGAGGTGAGGATGGTATTGTGTTTGTAGGAAAGGTAAGATTGCAAGCATTTTCAGAGACAGAATGAATAATCCAGCAATTTTATGTCTCTGTGACCACAGGCTGATGAAAGGAGTCTAGCAAGATAAACAGAGCTCCCCCTGCATCACTGACCTGGGGGCCTGGTGCTACGTGCCTGCCACCTGAGGCCTGTGCGTCCCCAGGTGCCCCTTGCACAAACAAAACAGGTTCTACTTGGTCCTCAACGCTTACTGTGCACAAAGCAAGGGAAAATGCTTTCCCTAGAAATCTCAATTTGTATCCAGTGTCTCCAGAGCTGATCTGGTATCATTAAGAAATTACATTATGTTTGAATTTCAAAATCCCTTTGTGCAAATCTGTGGGTATCTTCTTCTGTGCATCATTAAAACACGCACAGGGACTTTGGTTTAAAAAGTGATGGAGATCAAACCCACATGTACTATACCCTTAGAGGAAGTGCTACCATCAGAGCAGCAGGTCAGCTAGCAAGGTAAGGTGTTTTCTTGTTCTGGTGTGGAAGTTACGCCGTGGTGTTCAGCAGAGCACAACAATGCAGCCCAGTGAAACAAGTGTTTCCCAGGAAGAGAATGCCGCGGCCTCAGCCCCAAGCCCCGTACTGTTTCTGTAGTTCCGCAGTTGTCCTTTCAGTGTGAAGAACATAAGCAGTCCCTGGACATCACCCTCCTGTTTGCTGTTACTCTTGGGAAACCTGTTTACACATACATAGGGTTCGAATCGGTTTTGCAGGTGGCTTCCTGTTATTTTTAGTACAGATGCACACGGGGGTTGCATAATTGCTCCCTTCACCGCGGTTGGAAGGACGGTCCTTAGCAGAGCCACTGGCTTTCAGTAAGGACTGGGAGTGTCTACAGCTCCGGGGGGCAGAAGCACCATCCTGTGCTTCAGTGCTTAGAAGCGCCTGTCAGTGCCTTGCTGAATCAGTACCCTGGTTTCTTTTTGATGTTGAAATTTTGCAATATTTATAGTTCAGGACAGAAGGAAAGGAGTCTTTATGCACTCTCAAACCAGCTTCTTCTGAGTATTGTTCACTGATAGAGAACTATGATAGTTTAAAAAATCAGTGGTATGGAGCTTTATGAAAGGCAGTATGTTATGTTAAATACACTGACTGTATGTACATGCATAGGGTTTGGTTTTTTGCTTATTCTAGATGAAGGGATGAAAGTGCCACACACATCTGCAAGTTCATGGCTTGTATATAATATATGCAAAGATGATATTTCAGATCATAGTACTCCTAGGTAAGGTCTGGCAATATGTGTTCCCTATTGCCCAAATGCATTTTGTCCTAAACTTGTGTGCTGTCTGCACACCTTTCACTGCAATGGAGCAACTGGAAGTGGGGCTTGTGGAGAAGGAGAAGGAGAAGGAGACCTGTGGTGCTTAAATATGCAATAGAATTTGTGGATTAAAAAAACAAATAAAGCCAGGACATGAAAAACAGAAGGATGCTGTAGAAGACAGTTCATATGGGGTTTTCTCTTATAAGTAGGTCCTCTGTCCCTTCATCTGAAGTGCTTGCAGACAGCATAGTCCTTTGATTGTCTCTGGTAATTTCTGTGCATTGTTAACAGTTTTTCTCTCCATGCCCCCAGTCCTCTCATCATACTCCAGATGTCCAAAGCCATGATTTGCCTTTGCTCCCTGCAGGTACAGCGCAAGCTGACTTCCAGCCACCCAGTGCTTCAGCAAGCAACACAAATCTGGTGTGCATCTGGGTGTTGTGAAGGGATGCACTGGGCAGCTGAAAGGTGGCGGTGGCTTTCGGGTGACAGTGCATATGTCTCCACTTGCTCAGCAGTGCTTAGGCTGTGGCAACACCTGTGGCAACACTTCTACGCACGTCTCAGCACGCAGGGAAGTGGTGCTCAGGGCTGGGAGACTGGCAGTGAAGCAAAAGTGGAGCAAGAACATCTGCAGCTTTCCTTCAGGTCGGTGTTCCAACATCTCAGTTGCTTTATCACATAGTAGTTACAGTGATTTTAATTTTTTTTCTTGTATACAAGTGAAGACCGGGTCATCTTTATGCTTTTTCCATGCACTGCAGCCTTTCCCCAGCCTTCCTGAACCATATCAGTCTTCACAGTCCGGTGGTACGAGTGTGTTGGAAGTCTTTAGTCCAAAGGAAGCTGTTATGTTGCAGTCTCATGTCCTCTGCTACTGCACATATTTGTAGCCATGGCAGCAGAGGGTTGAATTATAGAGGCTGTATGTTGAAGCAGGGTCTATACCCTCCTCATGACTTTCCTTCCCTGCCCAGCTGTGCTGATACGTGTGATAACCAGCCTTGTGTCTTCTTCGCTTCCTCAGAGCCGTGCACAGGCCATTTGCCTCCCGGGGGAGGAAAGGCAAGTATCTGAGTCTTCACAGGTGACAACTGCGCTGCATTTAGACCTACCGCCCCTAATTTGGACTCAAGTGAGAGGCAGCGTGAAGCCTGTCAGACCCCAGCTTTTGTAAGGTCTCGGACATAGCAGGAGTTGCCAGTGCCTCTTCCAGCCCTCAGACATTGGCCTTGCAACTTCTTGAACAGCTGGGCTGATGCTGTGTCCTGGAGTGCTCCAGCATGTCACCGTGCAGCCATGTTCCACAACGTATGGAGGCCGCATTCCTGAAATGTGCAATGGTTAGCAACCGAATGGCTAGCAAGATTCCTATAGGAATCAGCATAACACAGAGGGGTGATGTGTGCAGGGCCTTGAGGAATACTGTCTGAATACACAGAAATGTATTTTGCAGCATGAGTGCTTTCCCATTCAAACCCCAGTAATGCTTCCAGAAAAGGATTCTCAATGGTGTGAATGCAAGACAAAGATAGAAGAGATGGTTTCTGGTGTCTTAACCTGTTGCAACACCCTCATGAGTTTAGCAGGCCTGGAAGGAAAGCTGGAAAAGAGAATTGACTCCCTGTTAGTATTGGTGAGAATTTTGTGGGGCAGAGCACCGAGAACTGTGCTGCTTTGTGCACGTGTGAGCAGATCCAGTAGATCTTCACTTGCCTTCACTGGTAGAACAGCAGTTTTCGCTAGAAACAATGTGACTAGCAAGAACTTAAAGGATTCAAAGTAGTAAAACATGTTCCCCCTTGTTCCCAGATTTCCATCTCATCTGCCCTTGAGCTGAGCGTGATAGAAGAATGGGACCTGCCAAATAGTCACCTTACATGGAGCTGGCTTAGCAAGAAGGTGCAGCGTCTTTCCTTCTCCTAGGTTTGTCCCTCTAAACAGCCACATGAAGAGTTATTGCACAGCTTTGTACATTTGCATAATGTAAAATTTTCTTCATGACAAAAATAATCACCCTAAATAGTGCCCAAATTGTTCTTTTCAGGCTTGCAGCTGTGGCTCAGTGGCAGCTGGCAGAGTTCTCATCACCGATTTGAGCACTGGAATACCTTCCCTGTGTGTCCTTCTGTTGCAAAGCCAGGTGAGTAACATAGCTGGCAACTACACAAGACCACTTGCCCATAGTGAATTTGGAGCCTCTTATTCTGTTGGGTAAATGTCAATTCACAGAGATTTGTGTGATACCATGAAATCCTTGTGTTGCTTGTAAGGTTACATGAAGATGTATCTGATGCTGAGTCGGATCTCATAAATTGTCTTCTTAGAGCTGTCGGATGTCAGGACAGTTTTATTGCTGAACCCAAACACATTCCAATCTAATGTAGTAACATATCATAAAGGTTATTGTTATATCACCCAATTAACAAAAGCTGTACAGATACAATAGAATTATTCCACTCTCATCCTTTATCTTCTGTCAGAATTCCTGTGTTTTAAGGAACTTCATCCTTTTCCACTTATATTGATACCTTAATATATTGGTAAAATGAAAACCTTATTATCTAAGTAGCATATTAAACAAAACGTGGTCCAAACTGTGAAAACTGTAAAGGTTGGGGTTTTTTCTCCTTACCTCAGAGACCACTGAAAGGAATTCAGCTGAATTATATTGAGATAGCTTTTCTGTTTTGGGGTATGCTTTGATGTGCTCTGTTAACATCAGACAGCAAAGTGAAGGCCTCTCTTTTTTATTCAGTGAGTCAGGCCATGTTTTTCTCCTTTTGGGTTTTGCAAAGGTTTTTGCTAGCTTTGTGCTATGGAGCAGCACAGACGGGGCACAGAGATCGTGGAGAAAAAACAACATGAGACATTCCTATTTGAAATTGGTGAAAAGCAAGCAGGAGTCAGCTAGGCAAGGCTCCAGATGGGTGGTGTGACTGAAATGCCGCTTCTGCTGTGCTCCCTTAGGTAACTCACTGTGTGGCCAGAACACTTTCAGACTCAGCCACCATGCACTGGGGGGATAGAAAGTGAATTGCGGTAATAGCTAGTGGCAAAATTTTACGTTGTGTTTCATATTCAGATATACAGAAAGCCAGCCCAGGGCACAAGGGGGAAAATAGCGGTGCCTGAACCATCACAACTTTATAAGCAGCACTTTGCTGCTCATGTATCGACCTCAGCCCAAAATCAGGGAGGTGCCTCAAAACTGGGCTTGCCACGGGAGACCTGCATCAGACGTGCTTGCCAGCAGCCCAGGGGAGAAGGAAGCACCTGATTTCCCAGCACCTGCTAGATAGCAAGGCAAGGTGCTGCATTCAGACTGCTAAACATCTACTGTGCCTGTCTGCCCCTCACGCTGGCGTGACACAGAGCTTGGGCATGGCAGTCTCAGCGCAGCGGATGCTGTGACTGAGTGGTCAGGACTGCTCATGCTTCTGGGGTTTTTGGACCAGGGGGCCTTTGTCTCCTGTGGGCGGAGGATTTAAATACTAATGACACTAGTTTTCCTAGAAATTGGCATGGGATATCAATATTTGCTAGCATTCAGCTATACTTGGCTAGCTATCAATTCCACAAGTACTAAGAGAAAACTGGTTCTCTTATAGCTTATGTAAAGCAGGGAGGAATAACTTGTTAACAGAATGTGCAGGAAAACTTACTGGTTTATACAATGCATCTGACTTGGAGCAAGAGTCTTGAAACACGAATGAAAGCTTGTGGAGTGAAGCTTGACTTCTGTTTGGAGTTCAACTTCTGTTTGGAGTTCAAGGCAGTGCTGAGTTGTAGTGTTTGGGAAAAGGATCTGTAGAAGAACTTAACTCTAACAATTCTGATTTTTGTCTCCTCAATTTTTGTGTTAAGCCCTAGCCTATTAATAAGAAACTTCAGACTTTTAGTTGCTCACATGTTATAATGATGAATATATAAAATGCATTGATTGATACCTAATAGTTTGAGGCAAGATTCACAGAATATTTTTATAATTGAAAATGGCTGGAAATGTTGTAATTCAGCTCTTCTTCTCTCTGCTCTGAACTTTATTCTCATTATGGCCATTCTTGTCATGAAATGACACAATCACAACTCAGAAGCCATTTAAAGACTCATTTTGTCATTTTGAAGTCACAAATTTCCTTGTGATAGTCACTGCTTATGATTTCTAACGTTATTCATAGGACACTGTGCTGATAAAGGCCAATTAATGATGAGGTAGTTCTAAACTATTTTCTAATATGGTGAAAGAAATAGTGATAGCTGCTACAATACAAGAGAGATTTTCCACTTAAAAATTGTAATATAGTAGTTACTAATCCTAATATTGTGGCTGTTTTGTTTTAGGGCTATTAAATATCATTTTACCATTAAATATTTTGTTGTATTTTTAACCCAAGACAAATATTTAGTATGAAAATTATCTGAATGCTTCACATTAGTTGATTCCATTAGGGTGTGCTTGTACATTAGAGGTGTCTAGCTTAAGAAATAAAAATATTGGTTTGCACTCATTTTGTGTCTGGAGGGAAAAATGCTGTTTTATAGCATTGGACTAAAGTCACAAAAGGTGTGAGAGCTGTGATGCTCTTGTTCTCGGTCCAGGGTTTAATACCACTGAGGTTTACGTTCCTAGCTGGAGAAGTGGTTTTTGCCGTCCGCGTAAGCTGAACCAGGGCTCACCCCGAGCCCTTCGCACCCTCGGCCTCCCTCGCCACCCGACCAGCGACCATGCACCCACATGCTAGGTCTCATCGGCTGGCGGGCCTGCGTGGGAATGCAGAGCTCTTTTCGCTGGGTGGACACGCAGAGCTCTTTTCAGGTGGGTCTCTCCTCAGCCAGGACCAAGAGCTGAGCCAAGGCCCTGAGAAGCCGCACGGCTGCAGGCACCAGGGCAGTGAGCGGGTGTGAGTGCCGGCAGGCACGGGGAGCAGGGGAAGAGACACGTCTGGGAACGGCAGCTTCTTCGCTTGGTGGAGGGCAGGGCTTCACTTTCAGCTCAGGCTGCCCTGCCACCAGGCTGTGCTCCCTGCAGAGCCCCCAGAGCAAGAGGGGACTTCCCCAGAGGCAGGCTCACCCTCACAGCTGGGCTGTGCTGCGCTGGCTTTCCCTCAGGAGAGGAACCTCTCTTCACGGAGGCAATCGGCTGGCTTCCCTACCGGTATGCTCAAATTTTCATTGTGTGGACATCTTGCCAGAGCTTTTCTCCTTCCCTCCACAGTTACACAAATAACTTCCTTCTCCAGGCATGATCCAACAGTGTGCTGTATCCAGCCGAAACGACAGGGGGAAATTCAGACACAATGCAATAAAGCAACTGGAATTTGTTTGTCATAAACCCCAAGGGCATATTCTCATTAAAGCAATGAGTTGTATCCAACAGTTATGTTCCTTCATGTTTGCATTACACCCCTCCAAACTGCCAGAGATTAGAATCTGCTTCCAGCCTTGTCTGTGAGTCCCTGCTCGGTTTGACAAGGAGGAAACTTTTCAGCCAGGGCCTGGAACAAAGAGCGTTCCTCCACACGACAGCTATTAATCCTCCCCTTGCAGGTGGCATGCCAGCTTCACTCACTGACCGAAATCAGTCATGTTAAGAGGAAGGCAAGGAGGTGAGGAGAGATTACCTCACACCTGACACAGCAAACAGCAGCGATGCTCTGCAGCAGCCGGCAAAGCCACCAGTAGGAGATGTAGGAAACATCCCCCTGCAAGCAAACACTACTTCCTATGGGGCCCTCAGGTAGCTGGCTAGTTTAGTGTTTCTTCGGTGCCATCGCACAAATACTTGACCAAGCAAGCCACTGCTTTTTTAGCCTATGAGAGAGACCTAGCACACAGCCCATGATGGGCTGGGCTGTCTGCTGAGGGATTACAAAGAACGAAAATCTCCGAGAAACGGCAATGATCGTAGCAGCCACCACAGTGATCTGGGTGGTCCCAGCATTTAAACACTTGGCATCATTTCTGCATAATTATCTCTTGGGCGTAGGAGTTCCAAAACCCACCATCTTTTTTAAGCGTTCTCTGACTAAACTAACATAGGAAGAACATGGCTTTCCAATTCTCCCATATCCCATGGGCACAAAAATGATTATTCCTGTAGGTCCTGCGTGAATTCAAGCATCTGAAGCTCATATCTAGTGCTGCATCTACGTTCACTGTCCTTTGGATGCTCAAAGCTGAGCCTACACTGAGCATCAGATGCCTTTGCGCACTGTGACTAAGCAATTACATCTGTTCTTGGCAGATATGTACTAATCCAGGACGCAAATGTAAAATGTTTTCATAAGTGCAATAAACTTGTAGTTTTGAGGGCAGTAAAATTCTCACTCTGTCAATAATCTTTATGTGTGGTTAGATTAATTAATAGTATTTCTGAGTTAAACAAAACCACTGATAAAGGATTAGCAAAGACTGGTGCCATGTTAGGCAGCATGTTTGCACTCACTGTGCCTTTAGAAATGCTGACCTTTTGGAAGTCTTTGTCTTAGATGGGGCTGCTCAACGCTGTGAATTTCTAACCTGGCTTGGAAGGGGAAAAGGGTGTTTGCTTCTCTCCTCCCTGCTGAACTGCCCTGTTCCCGCCTTTCAGCATTGGCTGGCGCAGAAATGCTTGCTTAAACCCCACCTTTCTCAAACTGGAGATACTCCCTCACTGATGTTTTTGACAGGTACATTTTACATGGTCTTAGAGCAAACTTCCTCCCAGTGATCAGGGAACTGGCTCTGGGGGCATTTTCTCCAGGGAGTGAAGGAGTGGGTCTCCTCGCTTGCGCAGCTGAACCCCTTGGTAGAAGACCCAGATAGAGGATGGCTTTCTAGAATCCTGCTGAAATCTACAAGTAACTGGACTGAGTCAAGTAGCTAGTTAGAAATAATATTTGTTACCAGCTTTGTAACAATAAACTGGTAAAGAGATTAAAGTTAATCCCAAAGACGGATGGATTGGGTCACATGCTTGACCGATACTGGTGAGATAAGACTCAAATTCCTGCAAAATTTCATGCTTTGCATTTAAGGAGACAGATAGATACATAGACAGACAGATAGACAGACACATACATACATATACATACATTAATACATACATGCATATTGAAAATATACTGTCTCTGCCTTGTTGAGAGTATAGGACCCTGTAGCAGGGACTCTCTCCATGTGTTCCCACAGACCCAGCACAGGAAGCTGAGAAGTCAGCTGAGACCTCTGGACTCCCACAGCAATGCAAATATCAGACATAAGCCATTGCTTAACCAAGACTTTTCACTTCCAAGAGGTGAACTGTCAGCATCTTCTTTATTTATGATTCAAGTAGACAGGTCCTTAAAACTGTTGATCTTATAGGAGACAGACATATTAGATATGGAGAGGATTACAACAGTGGAAGCAAACACTTGCCCTTGTGAATTCTTATGAACTATGTTTAGAATGTAAATTCAAGCATAATTAAACAGTGCTAATGAGACAGAGGGACTTATCTTCATTTGGCATATAATTGGTATGGCTGATTTCCTCATTCATTTTTCCTAGTTTTAAAGCCTTCTTGTTCCAGTGAGATTCGATGGTAAAAGTTACCCTGAAGAGAGAAAGTATCTGGCCTGGAGCTTAAATTCAGCTGGAAGCCTTTTAAGGGCTGCAGCTTTCTTGATAGCATCAATGACTGAGACAAAGACACCTGTGAATGTGTAGCCAACAGTCAAGCAAGGCACTCTTTGCTGTGCATCCTTGAAAAAATGTCATTTCGCACAGTGTTACAAAGACCATAATGGGGAAGAAAAGCTCGGCCGTTACTCCCAGAGAGGAAAACAAAACACAGTAAGAGTCTTAATAGTTGTAGGTATATAATCCACCGTTATCAACTCAAAACATGCTCCAACTCATCCTGGCGTGTGAAGCTTGCACAGGAGCTCTTGGTGATGCTTTGTGATGGGCATACTGCAGCAGGTCAGGGTGGAAGATAGTAATGATCTTCCCCAGCCTCAGCAGCTGTGAGCCCATAACCAGAGCAGCAGCCTCTGCTACAGCTCTGCTCCAACAGCTGATTTTATTTTTGAGCAGAGGACAACAGCTACCTGCAGCAGCAGGGGCTGGACCTTTTTTTTTTTTTTTTACCTAGTCCAAGCCAGTAGAAAAGGGGGGGCAATAGGCAAAATCAAGTTTAACAAAGTCCCAATTTGC